>JFJP01037780.1_pt1 | contig 35847 bp, 35 predicted proteins | sample 431651 | NCBI WGS metagenome assembly JFJP01 (sample SAMN02602958, study PRJNA72255) | Microbial mat metagenome, whole genome shotgun sequencing project. | biome: fresh water; feature: sink hole; material: water; isolation source: purple microbial (photo- and chemosynthetic) mats found in... | reverse complement strand
GTGAACGCCTCCATGCTGTCCACCTTTGAACCGGTCACCACGGTGGGGCTTTCCGCCGTCTTTCTGGGGCAGCCCATCGGATGGATGCAGGCGGCGGGCACGGCTCTGATCCTCTCCTCGGCCATCCTCGTGGCCCTCCGGCCAAAAACAGGTTTTGGCACAGATTGTTAATTGAATTGACAATCTGTGCCAATTGATTTATTAGACATAAAATGATTCCAAATCAATGTGGAGAATCCCATGACGTCGATCAGACGAAATATTTCCGATAAAGTATTGGCTTATGCAAGTCAATACCCGGTTGTGACGATAACAGGCCCAAGGCAGTCCGGGAAAACCACACTCTGCAAAATGATATTTCCTGAAAAAGCATATATCTCTCTTGAAGATCTGGATGAGCGAAGGTTTGCCAAAGAAGATCCCAGAGGATTTTTAAATCGTTTTCCGGATGGTGCCATTATTGATGAAATCCAGCGGGAGCCGGATTTGATGTCATATATCCAGACCCTTGTGGATGAAAAAAATAAAGCCGGCTTGTTTATATTAACCGGGAGCCAACAGTTTGATCTGATGGAGACAATGACCCAGTCCCTTGCCGGAAGAAGCGCCATTGTAAATCTTTTGCCGCTTTCCTATGATGAGGCATATCAGAATAACAGCGACAAGACCGTCCTGGACGAAGTTTTATTCAAAGGCTTTTACCCCCGGATATTTGATAAAAACCTTGATCCTTCGGAAGCCATGCAGTTTTATGTCAACACCTATGTGGAAAGGGATCTTCGAAGGCTTATCAATATTAAAGATCTGTCCGCATTTGAAATTTTTCTGAAACTCTGCGCCGGAAGAACCGGTCAGATATTGAACCTGTCATCCCTTGGAAATGACTGCGGGGTCAATCATAATACCGTGAAATCCTGGATATCTGTGCTTGAGGCAAGTTTTATCATCAAGCTTCTCAGGCCATATTACAGGAATTTTAACAAACGCCTGATCAAGGCACCCAAACTCTATTTCCTGGATACCGGGCTTGCATCCTTTCTTCTTGGAATCACTAAAGCTGACCAGATGTTCTCCCACCCGTTAAAAGGGGCTATTTTTGAAACCTATGTATTTTCTGAATTGTTAAAGGCAAGATATAACAGAGGGAAAGCCGACAATCTGTATTATTTCCGTGACAGTAAGGGAAATGAGGTAGACGTAATCTGTGATAATGGAAATTCACTTTCTCAGATAGAGATTAAATCCGGACAGACGGTTAACTCCGATTATTTCAAAGGCCTGGAATATTTTTCAGGGCTCTCTGACATACCGGTTGAATCTTCCTTGATTTATGGGGGGACTCAGTCCTATACCCGGAATAATGTTCAGGTTGTCGGCTGGCAGAGCATTTCTGAGATGTAAAACAAAATCTTCATGTCCTTCATGGTAAAAATTATTGAACGAGGATATGAGCAAGGTCGAACAGAGAAGATATCCGGAATGCTGCCATATTTCCGTCTTCACCGGTCACACGGCTTTCTCCGCCGGAAAGAAAGCAGGACGGCATGGGTATGGCATTGGCGGCCAGGATATCATTGACGGAATCACCGATAAAAAGCGCTCTGTCCGGTGAAACACCCAATTTTTCAAGGGCCACGATCAGGCTTTCAGGAGATGGTTTGATATAAGAGACATCGTTTCTTGACAGAATAATCTCAAAAAACCCTTCCAGGTTGAACCGGGCAAGCACGCTTTTGACAGCTTGAGCACCGCAATTGCTGACCACGCCCATGCGAAACCCGGCTTTGGCAAGTTTTTCAAGCAAGGGAAGGGTATCCGGATAAGGAGCCCATCGGCTTAAAGCATCTTTGTCGTATTTGTCATAAATGGCCCCGAGTTGTTCAAACAACTGAATGGATTTTTTAGTATCCCAGTTCCGGGTCAGATCCCGTGTGGTGTTGAACAGATCGGCATAGTCGGGTGAAGGTCTGTATCTATGAATATCAATGCCGGAGGCAACAAGGATGGGAAGGATTTCCCGGACCGCCTCATCCAGGCGCCATTGAAAATCCACCAGGGTCCCCTCAAGGTCAAAGAGGATAAGATCAAATATGGGCTTTTCCTTTTCCGCCATGCAGAGCCTTAAAGTTTTTCAATCTTGAATAAAACTGGTCTGAACCAGTCGGTGCACCCTGAAATGGTTACCCCCTTTTGACCTATCCAGGGAAACTGGGCGCCGTTGATAATGGCCAGGATATCCTGCCGTATATCTGCCCAGGCCCAGGGACAGAAATTTTCCGGCATGTCCCACTCAGCATAGACAAAAAATTCATCCCCTTCCTTGACCTTGCTGCAGAGGGCATGATTTTTCATTTCCGGGTTCATATACGCATCAATGATATCCTTATTCAAAGATCGTTTGATAACCGTGATTTTACACTTGGGCTGACGCATCAAAAAATAGGCTCCTCTCTTATTTCATTGCAACAACCTTGCAATCGCTTTCCTTGGATTTTTCCGTTACATGGCTATTTGCAGGGGCTTCTCCCAGTTTTTCCAGCTCCGAATTATCCCACCGTTTGAAAAGGTCATGCTCAATACCCATATAATCCAGGACTTTTCCAACAGACTGGTTGATGATATCATCAATAGTTTTAGGATGATGATAAAAAGCCGGAACCGGCGGAACAATATGGGCTCCCATTTCTGCGGCCAGAGTGAGGAGCCTTAAATGCCCGACATGCAGAGGAGTTTCCCTGAACATCAGGGCCAATTTTCGTTTTTCCTTGAGCTGAACATCCGCAGCCCGAATGAGAAGATTTTCATTATAGGAGTTGGCGATTCCCGATAGCGTCTTAACCGTACAGGGTGCAATCACCATGCCCATGGTCTGAAATGAGCCGCTGGCCACTGAAGCGGCAATCTGCTTGTTGGTATAGGTGAAGTCGGCCATGGCAAGGACGTCTTCCACATCATAGTCGGTTTCTATTTTGATATTTAGTTTTCCTGCCTCGGAAATAATCAGATGCGTTTCAATACCACGGTTTTTTAAAACCTCAAGCATCCTCACGCCATAGATCACACCGCTTGCTCCGGCTATTCCTACGATTAATCGTTTTGTCATATAAGGCTCCTTACGGTTGTTCAATCAAATCTTATGTTCTAAACCTTATTCTCGTGTTTGACCACTTCCACCAGATTGTACCCTTTTTCTTCAATTAATGAGACAATCCGCTTAAAACATTTGGCTTCAAACCGGATAATCAGGCGATCCTTTCCGGAGTCCGCATCTTTTAATGTAAACAGCCCTTTGATTTCAATACCCATCATGAAAATATCCTCAAGGATTTTCCGGATGGTCATTTTAGGATCTTCGGTCAATTCAATGGAAACGCCATGCAGGGCTTGATCTTCACCCAGAAGACGGCTCAAGGCCCTGGTAAAATCCCTGTTGGACAAAGACCCCACAAGTTTATCGCCATCCATGACCGGCAGAAAATTCCTGCCGAACTGTTTTCCTTTTTGAATGGCGGTTTCAACCGTATCATTGACGGTAAGGGTCACCGGTTTACGCACCATGACATCTTTGACCTTCAGTCTTTCGTTAAAAAATTGAACTTCATATATATCCTGGGTTGAAATAGCCCAGGAAGCTGCCTCCCTCAAATCCCGCCGTGCAAGAAGTCCTCTGAATTTGTTGTTATCCACCACAGCCATAAAGGGGACTCTTTTTTCTTCAAAAAGCTGCATGGCTTCTTTTGCTGAAAGATCACTTGAAATGGTTTCAGGATTTTTACGCATCCAGTTTTTAACAATCATTTCTTTTTCTCCACTTTTTTGGGTTGTATCACATTCATTAGAAAATCTCCAAAGCGGTTTGTACTACCCGCTCACTGAACAAAGGATCTTCCATATTGGCATCCACTTCAATAATTTCTATTTTTGAATCCAGGAGGCTTTTTAATGTATCAACAAAAATCTTGTCTTCTTCAGGGTCATAGGTCGGGTTCCCCTTAGCATCCACCGAGGACCAGCCTTTGAGAGGAACCATTATTTTTACAGGGGCTTTTGCATTGTTAAGCTTTCGTGCAAACTCACCTGCCACCTGTTTCAATTCATCCGGGGTAAGCCTGATCCAGGTTCTGTATTTATCCAGGTCATATTTGCGTCTTTCAAGGAATTCTTTTTTATACTTGGATCTGGACGGGGTCATGTGGTTCACCGAGCAGGTGGAGATGATCTGGGGAATACCCTTAAGCCCTGCGGATTCAAGACGGGTCGGGCCGCCATCTCTCATATAACCGAAAAAATGTTCACCCACACCGCCGGGGGCAAGATCAATGACGCCCTGAAAAAATCCTTCGGAAATCATTTTTTCCATGGCCCGGTCGCCCACACCTGCTGCGGAAAAACCGGTAATCTGGTAGCCCTCTTTTTCAAGGCTTGTCCTGACTGTGCTGGCACATTGTTCACAGGGGCCCAGCATGGTCATGGCAATGGTTTTTTTATCACTGGCGGCCAGATTGTTGCTAACGTATTTGATCATTCCTTTCATGGCATAGCAGGCCCGGTCCATAACATTTTTCAACATGTCCGTCACACCGCTTATTTCAATGACGGAATGAAACAAAAGGATATCTCCGGTGCCGATATATTTGGTGGAAAGCCCTGGAAGAGCCGCTGTCGAGGATATCATCAGTTTGGGGATGCCGAAGGGCAAGGATCGCATGACATCGGTGGCCATGAGGGAACCGGTGGACCCACCGATGGCCATGACCCCATGGATTTTTCCGGCAGCATAAAGGTCTTTTGCGATTTTGGATGCCCCTTCAATAATGATATTGGTGATGGTGGAGCGTTCCTTGGATAGATTGATCTCCTCAATGGAGCTGCCACCGGCTGTTGCCACATGGGCAGGAGTCAGTTCAGCCCGGGAAACTTCCTTTCCTCTCATGGAAAGATCCATCAATAAAGGCAGAACATCAATCTCTTTAAATTTATATTTTAAATACCGCGTTTCTTCCCTTTTGGTATCCAGGGTGGAAATAATCAAAACGGTTTTGGGTGTGTTCATTTTTATGCCTTTTGTATAACGGCAGCAGGTAAGATGCGTTGAATGATCTTTTCTGCTGCCGTCTTAAGGTTTATAACCCGAGTCTTTGCCGGATATCTTTTTTCAAGGTTTCCTTGTTGATTTTTCCGGAATCTCCGACCGTGGGGAATTCCGTGACGATCTCCAGATGTTCGGGAAGCTTGAACATGGCAATCTCTTTTGATTTCAGATGAGCGACCATATCTTTAAAGGTAAAGGTCATACCGGCTTTGGGAATTACATAGGCGGCACAGCGTTCACCCATTTCCTTGTCCGGATACCCGACAATGGCTACGGAACCCACTGCCGGATGATCATTCATAAGGCCTTCCACTTCAGCCGGATAAATGTTCTGCCCGCCACGGATAACCATGTCCTTGGCCCGACCGAGAATCCAGAGGCATCCCTGGTCAAACTTGACAATATCTTCTGTTGTGGTCCAGCCGTTCTTGTCAAATACGGTGGACGTCAGTTCTTCATCCCTGTAATACCCGGCTGGTGCATGGGGCCCCCTGAAATAGAGGATACCGGGCTCACCATCCGGAACATTCAATTCCCGATTTTCCTGATTGGCCAGTCTTACCTTGTTGCCGGGCAGCATTCTGCCGACAGTTCTTCTTCTTAAATCCTTGGAATCTTCCACACGGCATCCTGAAACAGAACCCATGTCCTGGGTGCCCAGATCACTCGTGATGGATGCACCAAAGGCAGCTTCTGCTTCTTCTGCCACCTGGGGCGGTAGATATCCACCCGCAGAGCGGATAAATCGTAAGGAACTGAGATCATATTTTGAAACATCAGCTTCCAGCATGCGAATCAGATGGGTCGGCACAACGCCGATGGCCGTGGCTTTTTCCTTTTCAATTAAAGCAAGCGCTGCTTCCGGGGAAAATTCTTCCAGCATCACGGTTTTGGCCCCTGCTATGGGAGCGGCAAAATAGGTGAGGGTTCCGGCAGCCCCACCCGCATGGGGGGCAATGGCCATGGTGATGTCATTCTTGGTCAGGCTCCAGATATCCACCCGGCCCTTGGACGTGCAGATGCGGGGCGCTGCTGGCCATTCAACCAGCTTGGGGATTCCGGTGGTTCCGGAAGTCGTGGTAAGGATGGCAATGTTTTCAACTGCATCCAGCCGTCTTTTTACCAGGATTGATTTGTCGATGGGCAATTGCACTCTTTTTTCAACCAAGGCAGTAAGTGAGAATGTTCCTGCCGGCGCTCCCTGGGGAACCAGATCATCAAACAAAAAGATATTCTTTAAATGAGGAAAGTCCTTTTGAAGATCTTCATACATTTCAAGATAATTAAATTTATTGTAGGTATGAAGGATAATAACCGCTGATGCCTTGGTTCTGTCCACCATATAGGTCAGCTCTTTTTTCCTCAAATATGGATAAACCGTCAGGGAAATCAGACCTGCCCTCTCGCATGCAATTCTGGCAAGAAAACCGTACACACTGTTCGGAGACTGGATAATGACCCTGGAATGTTTTTCAATTCCCATCTCCACAAAGGAGATGGCCATGGCATCCGCCAGTTCCACTGCCTGTTTCCATGTCAGTCGGTATTTTGAATCAACCAGTGCTTCCTGGTTCGGGATTTCTTTTGCATTCTTTTCCCAGAAATCATAAAATGTTTCCTGGGTCCAGTATCCATCTTTCAGGAATTCGTCGGTCATTGCTTTTGTATATCGTATGGGTTTCACGATCAATTCCTTTCATTAAAATCCGAGTTCAGACCATCTTGCTTTGACTCTGGCAACCATGGCAGGATCAAGTTTGATCTGGATTGGTTTTTGATCCCATTCATAAGGAATCGTACAATCCATGAGAAGTCTTCCGGTAATCCATCTTGCATCAATGGGCAGAGAAGGATCAAGCGGGGTGGATCGGCCTCTTTTGATAACTTGGCAGCGGTTGGGCTGGAACCTGAAACTCATGGCATACATGACTCTGGGGATATCCCATGAATCAATGTCGTCATCAACCACAATCACGGTTTTAAGGCCATATGCACCCATTTCTGTAGAGATGGCTGCCGTCAATACCTGATCAACATGTCCGGGATACATTTGTTTCATGGAAATAATGGCAAGGAATCTGCCTGCGCCTTCCGGCGGGCAATAGCAGTTTTTCAGACCCGGGATATTCATTTCATTGAGCTGTTGCCAAAGCGTTGCACCATAAGACAATGCCATAACCATGTGAGAATCGGTTACAGCACGGCCAACCGTTGTTCCCCAGTGAATCGGGTTGTTTCTGTAAGTAACACATTTGACATCAATGAAATTTCTGGGATCTGTACCAACGCCGGAGTAGTATCCTGTGTATTCTCCAAAGGGTCCTTCTTCCATGAATTTGTTCGCATCCACAAAGCCTTCAACAACAATTTCAGCATGAGCTGGGATGGGCAGGTCCACTACTTCACCCTTAACGACTTCAACGGCTTCACCCCTGAAAGCGCCAGCTACATCATATTCACTGGTGAATGCACCAACGCGGGCAGCACCCAGGATGAACAATATTGGATCGCAACCTGAAATGGAGGCACATGGCATGGGTTTCCCAAGCGCCTGGTATTTTTTCAACATGATATCAGCATGTTTCCCTTTGATAAACTGGGTACCGATTTTATCTTTGCCCAGAAGCTGACTTCTGTATGTGCCCAGGTTTACCCAGCCTGAATCCGGATCTTTTGTGATGATAAAATGAGCGGTTCCATAATATTTTCCACCATCTAACGGATAGTAATGGGGAATGGGGAATATGTTTAAGTCCACATCGTCGCCCATCATAATATTCTGCTTACAGGGCGCTTTGGATTTGTCAATATATACGGGCGGGATGGGTTTTTTTGCTTTTTCCGCCCAGGCTACATAGAGATCTGTAAGGCTTGAATTTTCAGGTTCGCCCATGATAATGGCAAGTCGTTGAACTGTGGTGGCGGCACTGGTAATAACCGGTGTTTTATAGCCTTTGCAGTTCTCAAACAGCAATGCCGGGCCCTGTGCTTCTTCGTTCAGTTTTGCAATATGTGACAATTCCAGATGGGTGTCGACCTCTGCCGTGATACGTTTCAGAAGACCTTTTTCCTCACAGATTGCAATAAAATCTCTCATGTCTTTCATGGTTTGTTTCTCCTTTTTCAGTTGCTTCCCTGTTGACGCAAAAATAGGGTTGCCTGCGCGATGCGCACTGGTTTATATTTTTTACCAGACCCTGAAATTTCAGGGTCCGGCGGTTAAACAAAATTATATTTTAAATCAATGCGTTAATTTTCTTCCTGCAACAAGCCCTGCACAGATGTGTTCCAGGGCTGATGATCGGGCAGCCATGATGGGCTCCACTTTTTTATCGCTCCAAACTGTTTCCGGCCGGCTTTGAAGAATCATAATCTTTGCCTGGCCGGGAGTGTCCTTGTCAATGGCCCATTCAATATCCATGGCCTTGCCATAATGCTTTTCAATCCGTTTGCCGATTCTCGCAAGTTCAATGACATCTTTATCCACAACACACTGGATATCGGCTCTTTCAGAAGGAACCGCCTGTTTTATGACAGAGTGCGTTTCCGGATTACGCGTATAGAGGATGGTCTTGTGGGAAACCGTTTTTTTAATGACCTCATCCGTGATTTTGTTGATAATAAAATTATCGGGGGTGCATTCACCGCTGACAACACTTTCTCCAAATCCCCAGTTTGCATCGATGGCAACGGTGGACCGGTCTCCGGTGGCAGGATTCAATGTAAACATGACACCGGCGGTCCACGCATTGGCCATTTTCTGAACACCTACGGAGATTTCCACTTTTTCATGGGGAAATCCCATTTTTGCCCTGTAATAAATCGCTCTTGAGGTAAAAAGACTTGACCAGCATTTTTTCACATGGGTGAGAATCCCATCCATGCCCCTGATCCAGAGGAAGGTGTCCTGTTGTCCTGCAAAGCTGGCTCCCGGCAGATCTTCAGCGGTCGCACTGGATCGAACAGCCGCAGGAACAGCAGGAACATAACACCTTTTGGACAATCTTCTGTAAAATTCACCAATATAATCCTGGAGGTCATCGCTCACCGGTGTTTTCTCAATCAGTGCCCGGATTGCCTTGCTTGATGTTTCACCGGAATCCATATCATCGGCCTTAACACCTTCCAGAATCTTGTAGATTTCTTTTCGGATACCGCCCTGCTCCAAAAATAGCCTGTAGGCGTTGGTCGTTATGGCAAATCCAGGCGGGACAGGGATTTCAGCTTTGAGCAGTTCACCAAGGCTTGCGTTTTTACCACCCACAATTGGGATGGCGCCGAGATCACATTCTTCAAACCAGAGGACATAATCAGATCTTTTTTCCATAATAGCAACTTACCTTTCGATATAAATTCTTCCGGTATCGCCGTTCAGTTTGATTTTCATGCCGGATTTGATAATCGTTGTGGCCTGGCCTGTGCCGACAACAGCCGGCATGCCATATTCACGGCAGACAATGGCCGCATGGCTCATGATCCCGCCGACATCGGTAATAACGCCTTTGATTTTCTGGAAAACCGGTGCCCAGGACGGGGATGTGGTGGGTGCCACAAGGATTTCCCCTTCTTTAAGCTGACCGATGTCTGCCACAGAACGGCAGACCCTTGCAATACCTTCCACCACTCCGGGTGATCCTGCAAATCCTTCTATTTCATTGACTTTGTCCGGATCTCCGATTTCTTTTAATTTGGCCCAGGCTGCCATGCTCTCATTGGTAACACCCCAGAGGACGATGGTAAAGGGTTCGGCAATGACTTCAGGTGGTGTACCATAAGCCGGAAGGGGACGGTGTTCTTTGAATTTCTGATAGACCCCTTTTCTCCAGGCGATTTCTTCAGGCCAGTGCAGGGGGCCGTAGCCTTTTGTCCCGGAGGCCCAGGCAGTAACAAGATCCCACAAGGCTTCCTTGATTTCGCTTCTGGACAGGAACCAGATATCCTCGGAGCCTTTTAAGAATTTATGTTCCGTCATGATGACAGCCACTTCCCTCATTTTGTTCCAGAAAATGGAATGGAACCAGTGCTCAACATAGAACATATGGTTTTCAACATAGGGGAACACCAGTTCTGCAGTGCCGTGAAGCTGATCAAATGTTTTTCGGTCTTCATCGGTTTTTAAAAGACCTCTGTATTCCTTTATCAACCGTTTGCGTTCTTCCTGAACCGCTTCCATGGGGCGATCAATGGAGACGCCAGCCTTAACTTTTTCCATATAAATCCGGATGGAGCTTAAGGGGATATTCAGGTTGTCGTTCCAGGAAATGTCCTGATGATACCATCCGGTTCCGGTTGAAATATTAAACCACGGATTTTTTGCCTGTTCCCAGGCGCTGATCCATTTTTTCCCGTTTTCAGACCCTTGAAGGGATGCAATGACATCTTTCACGTCTTTGGTATCATTTCCGATCTGCGAGATGAGGTTGAATTCTACTGCCAGTTTTGCGAGTTTTTTGAGTTCCTCATCGGGCCGGTACAGGATAACATCAATTCCGGCGACCATCTGGGTAATTTTCTGTAAGGGGATATCCGGGAAGGCTTTGGTGCAGAAATCAACAAAAATAACATAGGAGGCATACCCGAGGTTTAAAAATTCAAAATGATATTGCCAGCAGCGGATTCCAAGATCGATGAGCTTGTCGTAATTTTTGATCAATTCATATCCGGATGAAGTTCCAAGGCCGTTTTTGACAACGGAGATATCTTCCATGGCTGGCAGGGTCGGGATTTGAAGCGCTTCAAGATCGGCAATAATCCCCTTCATTTTCTTTTCCCAGTTATCATGGAGGGTATTCCAGTTTTCAAAATAATAACCGGCTCTTTCCATGAACAAGGGAACCCTTTTCTGAACTTCTTCAGGGTCGGTGACAGGAACCGGCGCAATATAGACATTCCCGTTGATGATTCTGTGATCCACTCCGTAAACCGGCGGGATCATAAAAATTCGGGTATTGAACTGGGACAGCGCCAGGAACCAGGCTTCATCCCAGATGATGTCGAAAGGATACATAGGTTCCGGGTAATGAAGGGCGTCATTGAACCAGAACGTATTGTTTTCATATGTTTCTCGTTCCTTATCTTTTGTTGTAAACAGATAATGGTACGGATACATCCTTTCCCAACCTTCTGTTCCGGGGATTGCTTCTATCTCGTGGGGATTAGGAAAACTCTTGTCAGCCATTTTTACCTCCAATTAAAAAATTAAGTGTTAAAAAAAACCAAACAAAAAAACCTGGCACCGAACCATACCTGCAGAAAATCGAGAAGAAAGATTAAGATAGAAGCCGCCGACGTTCAGGGGACAGGCCCGATTATCAAATCAAGAAAGCAAGTATTATGGGTCAGTAATATGGCTTGACAAAAAAACTGTCAATTCATATAAAATTATGGGTGCTATAAGATTTTCTTATAGCACCTGATTTCCCTGTGGTAACCTTGATAATTGAGGATTGAGAATCATGATCAATTTAAATCAATTAAGGGCCTTCTACTATGTTGCGAAATACGCAAGCTATACGGTTGCCGCTGAAAAACTCTGTATTTCTCAACCTGCCGTGACTGCCCAGATCAAATTGTTTGAAAATTTCTATGACATGAAAGTGTTTAGAAGGGAGGGCAGAGAGGTTGGCCTGACCCATGTCGGGAAAATACTGTTTGAAAAAGCTGAAAGGATCTTCAGTCTCGAAGATGAGGTTGAAAACACCTTGACCGAGCTTAAGGAACTGAATCAGGGTCTTCTGGAAATCGGGTGTACAAAAGCCTATGCCAATTATATCATGCCGTCTATCATGTCGGTTTTCCACAGGGCCTATCCCAATATAAAAATCATCCTTGAAGAAGGCAGTTCCATGGCCATGATCAACAGTTTACGAGATTTTAAAAATGAAGTGATTGTAGTGGCCCAGATGAATGTGAACGATTCAAGACTTCAGTTTATTCCCTTCAGCCAGGAAGAAATTGTGGTCATTCTGAATGTGAATCACCCCCTGACCAGGAAAAAAGAAATAGCGTTTCATGACATTGCAAAGGAACCGCTCATCCTGAAAGGAACCGGTTCCGGCACAAGGCAGAAGATACAAGATCTCTATGAGAAACATAAGATTGTCCCCAATGTTTTCATGGAATCCAATAACACCGAATTTATCATTGACCTTGTAGAGAGGGGAGAAGGGATCTCCTTTCTTGTAAAACCATCCATCGAGCGTAAAGTAAAAGAAAAAAAAATTGCCATGCACAAGCTTAAAGGCATAAAATTGTTTCTTGATGTCAGTCTGGGGTTTTCAAAAAATGTTCCTCTTTCCCCTGCAGCAACTGCATTTTATGAGGTGATCAAGCGATCCTTTATTGAAAAAACCCCCCATGGGGGAATCGGGTCCATCATGGCCAAAATCCTGGCTGGACACCGGCAGAATGAATAAAATTTTGTAGTTTACTTATCCGGATAGCGCCTTATTATAAAACCTGTTCTTTTTTTTAATGATAAGGTTTTAATATGAAAATAGCTGTTTTTTCAGATGTCCACAGCTCCTATTTAAAAATGCTGGCTGTCTTTGCCGACATGGAAAAATATGGAATTGATCACTATATATGTCTTGGGGATATTATCGGGTATGGGGATCAGCCCGAAGAGACTATCCAGCTTCTGATGTCAAAGAAAGTTGTTTCTGTTCGGGGCAACCATGAACTGGCCATGTTCGACCCGGAGTATCTTGAGCTTTTTCCCAAAAGCATTAAGCAGCCACTTCTGGATAATATTGCTGCGATTTCCAATGCATCCGTTAGATATCTTGAAGAAACCCCCGCCTATTTAGAGCTTGAAAACTGTCATTTTGTCCATGGCACGCCTCCTGATAAAATTACCACTTATATCCATGACGTAACGGATTATTATTTAAAATCCATTTTCAACAACTCGGACAAACAGGTTTTTTTCACTGGTCATACCCATGAACTGGTATTGATTACCTATAAAGACAGGAATTTTTACCGCAGGCGGATCAAGGAAAACTGTATCATTCATCTGGGGGATGATCGGAAATATCTATTGAATGTTGGCAGTATCGGGTTTTCACGGGACGATTTTGAAGAATCAAAATATGCAGTATATGATACAGAAAAAAAAGAGCTTATGATCCGGATGGTGAAAGAATAAATTTTATAAAATTTTTATTCGAGGCCAAAAGCTCTGTTTCTTCCACACACCAGGGCGAATAAAGGTCTGGATGTTGAACGGTTTCCTCGACCCAGATCTCCCAGTTTATCCATTGAACTGCCTGAACTTCATCGGGACGGGGCTGTACTGTTCCATCATAGAGCCCGATAAAAACAGGGCAGATCTCATTTTCCATGATCCCGTCCTTTGAAAAGCAGTACTGGTAATCGAAAATTTTGGTAACGGTTTTTAATTCAATCCCCAGCTCAAAGCGTGCCCTTCTGAGGACAGCCTTTTCATAGGATTCATCCGGCAAGGGATGGCCACAGCATGAATTTGACCATGTGCCGGGCCAGGTTTTTTTTGTTTTTGACCGCTGCTGAAGCAACAGCTCTTTTGTCGAATTGAACAAAAAAAGTGAAAAGGCTCTGTGCAAAGGCGTTAATGAGGAGTGAACCCGGGCTTTTTTTTCAATACCGATTTCCCTGTCGGTTTCATCCACCAGAACAACGAATTCTTCATCAGTTTCCACTTTTTCGATTCCTTTTTTAATCCCCACACATTCCGGCTCAATTGAAAACCCTGTCTCTGGATTTCAGAACAGCTATAGGGCCTTTTAAGCTGGCGCTTCTATAAATTATTAAAGATTGACAAAGACAAAGTCAATCCATATAAAATTATGCGATGGAATCACAGCAGATGGAAAAGGCAAAGCGCCTGATAAATGAAACACGGGTTATGACCCTTTCGGTTTGTCGGAACGATATCCCATGGTCATCCCCAGTTTATTTTGTATTCCTTACCGATGGTTTCTATTTTTTTTCCAATGAAAATTCAAGACACATAAAAGATGCAGAAGGTCAAAGGCAAGTAGCAGCCTCCATTTTCCAGGATTCGGACCGGATGGAGTTGATTTTTGGATTCCAGATGGCGGGAAGGATCGAGGCCATATCAAAAATGGACCTGCATCTTCAGGTTGTTCAGAAATATGTTTCCAAATTCAGTTTTTTAAAGCAGCTATTCGGTCCCCAGATTCTTGAAAACAAGCGGTTTTTTCTGGAAAAATTCAAATCCCGACTGTATTGTTTTCAGCCGGATATCATTTACCTTTCCGACAATTCCAGCACATCTGGTAAGCGTTCTGAAATCGATCTCACAGCAATCTAGGGTTTTGATGCTGTGCCAGCGGATGACTTTTTAAATGATTCCTTTTTAGCCGCTTCCCATCCTATCAAGGCTTTTTTCCTGTCCGGGCCTTCCCCATAATTGCCGAATTCCCCCATTTTCCGGATCACCCGGTGACAGGGAATCAAAAAGGGGATGGGATTTTTCCCGATGGCGGTGCCGACAGCCCGGGTGGCTTTGGGAAGTCCGATATGCCGTGCAATATCTTCATAGGTAACAGTGCTTCCGAGGGGTATTTTCGTGAGTGCTTCCCAGACCTTGATCTGGAAATTGGTGCCTTTGACATAAAGGTGAAGCGGGGCGCTGACCCATTGGTCATCAAAGGGGAAGACAAATTTTGCAAGGCTTTTTACAGCAGAATTGTTCATTTTCAGGGAGGCCTTGGGCCATTGAGAATGAAGATGGTCTTCAAGTTCTTTTATCGTATTGTCCCTGACAAATTTCAAGGCACAGATTCCCCTTGAGGTATGGGCAATCATGCAGTCACCAAAGGGTGAAGGGGAAAATCCATAAACGATTTCAAGGCCCTGCCCCCTGGTTTTATATTCACCCGGCGTAACCGCTTCACAATGGATGAAAAGATCATGGAGTCTTCCCGGGCTGGACAGCCTGGCATCAAAGGTTGCATCCAGGATATTTCTGGATTCATCCAGGAGTTTCTTGGCATATTCTTTTGTAAGATACTGGAGGAACCGTTTGGGGCTGATGCCCACCCATCTTGAAAAAAGTTTTTGAAAATGGAATTCGCTTAAATTCACGGATGCGGCAATATCGGCAAGGGAAGGCCGGGCCTCGTGTTTTTTTTTAATGAAATCAATTGCTTTTTCAACGATTTCATAATCCAAAGACCATTGCGGGTTTATTTCTTTTTTGTCTGTCATCGGTTTTCTCCTCATGGTTTACAAACACAGTATAAACAAACAAAATCGGATTTTCCACCCGATTCTTGTGATTTTGTTTTCAAACCATGAAGCTCATGAAGGACATGAAGCAATTGATTCGTTTATTATTCATAAATATAATTTGCATTAACCATTAAATCATGCCATAAAACAAATTATGCTTAATGTTAAAGAAAATGACATCTTGAAGAATCTGGGCTTTCGCCTGAAAAATGCCAGGCTGGAAATCAATGACCCGCAAAAAGAATTTGCCTTCAGGATCGGGGTATCCATCCCGACCCTTTACAAAATGGAACAAGGCCATCCTTCCATCTCCATCGGCACATGGGTAAAAGCCTTGTCAATGCTGGGCAGACTGGATGATATCGATCAATTGATTGCACCTGGAGAATCCCTGTTTGCACAATATGAAGCCCTGGAAAAGATAAAGAACCGTCAACGGGTAAAAAGGAAATCATAGAATGATCCGGCTGGTTGTCCATGTTACATTTCCCGATAATACAAAATCAAAGCGGGAGCAGCCCCGGTGGTGCAAGACCCAAAGCCCTCTGCCGCAAAGAAGATGGCTCACTATGGATTGTCAAATTCCCCCGGCATCAGGACACCTTTCAAGTGGAATCTATTGAAGCAGCCACACTTGAACTGGCAAAGCGCTCCGGATTACCGGTTCCTGAATTTGAAATCAGAAACCTCGGGAAAAGAAAAGTACTCCTTGTGAAGCGGTTTGATATTTCAGACCGTGGCAGCCGGTATCATATGATCAGTATGCAAACCCTGCTTCAGGCCCATGGGTATTACTTCCTCGGATATCAGAATATGTTTGATGCCGTGAATGCCCACAGTTATCAACCTTCCGAGGAAACCGGGGTTGACATTGAATTCCAGCACAAGCCGCTTTCACAAAAGATCAGAAGGTTTTTTTCAGGCAGTATGGTGAAATTTTGAGCTTTGATTTGTCGACCATAGAAAAAATCGGAGGGGGCAGTGCCCGGTGCATGGTGGCGGAGATTTTTTCCATCCGGGAAAGGAGTTTTTCCTAACCGATTCCCATCTCTTCTTCAACTCTTTGAATTTCCTTTAAAAGGCTTTCTTTTTCCTCGGGAGTGAGATTCCCGGAAGAAAGCCGTTTCTGAAGTCCGAGCAGAATCATCTCTTCTCTGTATTCAAGGCAGGTGTATCTGGGGCTGGAATCATTTTTCTGCATATATTTTTATATCCTGTGCGCTGTTGTTTAAAAAAGATCGTATCGCACCAGTTTGCCTTCCAGCCCCCCGATCTGCAGGGGCTTTTTCCAGGTAGGGGACAGGGGTACTTTTTTTATGTATCTGGGTTCGCCAAAATAAATATAGGCCCTGGATTTTCTGCACCTGTCTTTTAAAAACAGGCCCAGATCTGTATAAAACAGATTCAGGTTTTCGTCTTTTCCCATGCGGATGCCGTAGGGCGGGTTGGCCACAATGACGCTGTTTTCGATGGCTTCAATCTCTTTAAAATCCTTTTGCAGGATGTTGATTTCACTGCCGAAATGAAGCCCCATGATATTGACCCTGGCCGCATTCACCGATTCTTCGGAAATATCACTGCCGGCAATGAGGTTCTTGGGGAGCGGCCGATAATTCTCGCTGGCCTCTTTTTTAACCTCTTCCCACAGGCTGGCATCAAAATCCGGGAGCCGTTCAAACCCGAACTTGGTTCGAAACACCTGGGCCGGTATCCGGCAATAGGCCATGAGGGCTTCGCACAAAAGCGTGCCGGACCCGCACAGGGGATCATATAACGGCAGGCTGCCGTCCCATTCAGACATCCGGATGATGGCTGCGGCAATGGTTTCCTGCATGGGTGCGGATACGGATTCCTCCCTGTACCCGCGCTTGTGCAGAGTGCCGCCCGAGGCATCAATGGAAATGGTTGCCATATCCCGGTGAAGATGCAGATTGATCATAATATAAGGATTTTTTGCATCCACATCCGGTCTTTTGTTGGCCCTGTCCCGGAAATAATCGGCAATGGCGTCTTTGACCCTCAGGCCTGCAAAATTGGAATGGGTGATCTTTGATTCAGACACGTTGGCGGAAATAGAAAAAGTTTTTTTTGGAGTTAAAAACTCTTCCCACCGTATTTTTCCGGCATGGTCGTAAAGCTCATCCTTGTCTTTGCACTCAAAACAAGCAAGCGGAGCGAGAATCCTTGACAGCAGCCTTGCAAAATAGGTGATCCGGTAAAAATCCTTTCTGGATGCCGTGAACCATATTCCCCGGAAAACAGGCTTGATCTTACCCACCCCCAGTTCCCGGAGTTCTTTAACCGCCAGATCCTTTACACTTTCTGACACCTGGGCAAAGTATCGGGATTCTTTTTCATATAAATAATCAAGTTTTGCCTGTTTTCTGATCTTGCCTGTTCCTTTTTCAAGGATCGTTTTCTTACCCGTGTTCAAATTTATTATCCTTAATTATGACGCTTTTTTTCGTTTGGTTCCAATTTTTAAAAGATCGGCAATATTGGCATTGGGGTCAATGACCGGTTCGATCAAGGCGGTTGGACAGGTCATCAGAGTAGAAATACCGGGGCCGTGCCCGGCCAGAAGGCAGTCGGAATGCACCACGATGCCGATACTGACGGCCCCTTTGACAAAGGCCCGGCCATAGGAATTGTCATGGTCCATCAAGGCCACAAAATCACCGAACTTGAGTTGATCCAGATGATATTCCCTGACCGTTGCCGGATCACTGGTCATGACATCATAATCTCCGGCTGCCACATGGGGCGAGCCAAGACCGGAGCCCATGCACTGGGCAGGAACCATGGTGGTTACGGGAACACGGAGTTTTCCGCCTTTTATTTCTTTGATCTTCATTTTTTTCAAAAGGCTCGGGTCCAGATTGAAAAGCCGGATATCGGAATAATCCATAAGCATCAGGCCCTGGCCCCTGGCATGAATCATAATTTTATCGTCATAGGTCAGTTTTTCCAGCACATTCTTAGGAAAATCAATCATCACATGTTCTGATCCGCCATGGTGGCCGGTAACAATTCCCTTTTCTCCTTTTGCATCCCCGGATACGATCCGGGCTTCATTTCCAATGCAGGAAAGAATCTGCAAGGAATCATTGGGAAATTCAAAGGGTTTTTCCGGGTTTGCAGAGCAGCTCACGCCCGGTTCAATATGGTCTCCGGCAAGACCGAAGGCTGAATCCCCGACCCGGACATTCAGGGTAATCCCCCCGATACTGGGAAGGATAAAGGGTTTTCCCTCATGACTCACCCGCCATCCAGCCCTGATTCTCGGAGGTCCTGGTTTGCATTGCACCAGAATTTCAACCAGTTTGTCTTCATTTGTTTTCAGCATCTTTATCTCCCTTTACGAACAATCAAATTTCAATACATCTGAATCACACTGAAGCCTCTTTTTTAAAGGATTCTTCCCGGCACCTTTAGCAGAATTACCCGTTAAAGTAAAAGAATTTGTATGGCGTTTCCCTGCATTCGGACTTAGAATGATGACAATAAACCATATGTTAAACTCTATCATAAGGATGACAAAATGGATAAAACCTCTTACACCGCCATGATCGTTGAAGAAACAGAAAAAAACATCTTTACACGACAGATACGGGAAGTGCCGGTCAAAGATCTGCCGGACAATGATGTTCTCATCCGGGTCTTGTACTCTTCCCTGAACTATAAGGATGCCCTGTCTGCCACTGGAAACAGGGGTGTTACAAGGCATTATCCCCATACACCGGGGATTGATGCAGCAGGCATTGTCGAGGAAAGCCGGGTCACATCCGTCAAAAAAGGGGAACAGGTCATTGTGACAAGCTATGATCTCGGTATGAATACCAAGGGCGGATTCGGGCAATATATAAGGGTCCCGGCGGATTGGGTGGTTAAAATGCCAAAGGGTCTGGATGAAAAAGAGAGCATGATTTTCGGAACCGCCGGGTTCACGGCCAGCATGTCTATTTTTAAGCTGATAGAAACCATCCGGCCCGAGCATGGAGAAATTCTGGTCACCGGCGCCACCGGCGGAGTAGGAAGTATGGCCGTAGCCATTCTCTCCTGGCTGGGATATTCCGTGACCGCCCTTTCCGGAAAAACCAACACTGCTTTTTTAACTCACCTGGGTGCAAAAGCCGTCATTGCCAGGAAAGATTTTCTTGCCGACACCACTTCTCCTGTTTTAAAACCACGCTTTGCCGGAGTCATTGATACCGTGGGCGGCGAAATTCTTGCCGCTGCCGTCAAGTCTGCCAAACAGAACGGGGTCGTGACCTGCTGCGGCAATGTGGCATCCCCGGACCTTCCCCTCAATGTGTATCCCTTTATCCTGAGAGGGGTTTCTCTTTTGGGAATCGATTCCCAGCACTGCCCTATGAACCTTCGGACCCGTATTTGGAAAAAGATTTCAAAGGACTGGAAATTCGATTTTATAGACAGTATTTATGAGGAAACCGACCTTCACGGCCTCAATGAAAAAATAGACTTGATATTGAGAGGGGAGTTAAAAGGCAGAACCCTGGTGAATTTGAATTAAGCTTTTTTCAGTTTAGATTTGTTTTTTTGTTTTTATCATGTTTTTGTTTTATCATTGACAATGGGGATGAATTAACCTTTAATTTTGGTCATCCCTGATTTTTAACACCAACCCTAAATAAGGAGAATATTATGACAACACCGCAACATTGTCCAGGTTTTCAGCAGTTTAAAAATTTAAAATCCTTTACCTGCAAATGCCCGAAATGCAAGGCTGAAAAGGAAATCTTTTCCGATGAATTCACTAAAACCCATAAATGCAGCAAATGCGGCGAGGAAATAGATTTCACATCCTGTTCCTATGAAGCCGGAAACTAAACACCCTTTGCTCAAACCACCCTGCCCCGGTTCCGGTCTTCCGGCAAAAATTTATTGCCGGAAAGAATCAGAGCCAGGGCAGGGGCTTTTTTTAGTTTTCCACTTTCCCGGAGAATATTCATGATAAAATCCAAAGATTCCCTTCTCATCTATTTTTTTCTTTTATCTGCCATAGCGCTTTTTTCATGCAGCACCAGCCAGACAGTTCTATATGATTACGCGCATCAAAAGATCGAAAATCTCGAAACGTTTTTAAGTTTCTGACCTTCAGGTTATGACTTGGACTGGATGGCCAGCCAGATGACTCATATAGTCTTAAAAAAATTTAATGATTCATTCTGAATATAAAGCAGTTATGATGACAGAGAAATGAAAACTTACAAATGCTATGGAGATAAAAATGAAATTTAAATGTTTTTTACTGATTTTTGTTTTTTTTATGATTTTAAGCTCTGTGGGTTTTGCAACAGAAAAACGGTTAACAATAATTCACACCAATGATCTTCATTCTCGTTTTTTGGGGTTTTCTCCAAATGCCGATTATAGTCCGGATGTTATTGGAAATGATAAAACAATTGGTGGGTGGGCACGGATTGCATCGGTTATTAAATTTGAGAAAAGCAAAAGAGAGAATTCTTTCCTGGTTTTGGATGCAGGAGATTTTTTAATGGGATCGCTTTTTCATATGGTCAGTCGCGAGGAAGCGCTTGAGCTTCGTTTAATGAAAAAAATGAACTTTGATCTTACTACACTTGGGAACCATGAATTTGATTTAAAACCTGAGGGGCTGGCAAGAATTATTGAATCTGCATCTGCAAAAGGCGGGATGCCTCAGATTATTGCATCAAATATTATCTTTGACCCGAATGATGATAGGGATAACCAATTGGAAAAAGTTTTCAAGCAGGGTTTGGTAAAACCATATACTGTTCTGCAAAAGAATGACATCAAGATAGGTTTTTTCGGTATGGTAGGAAAAGATGCTGCGAGTAAGGCACCTTTTGCATCTCCTGTAAAATTTGGTGATCCCATTGCAACAGCACAAAAAATGGTAAAGCTTTTAAAGGAGCAGGAAAAAGTCGATGTGGTTATCTGTCTTTCTCACAGCGGTTTGATGAGTGATGAGAAAAAATCAGAAGATGTTCAGCTTGCCAAAACTGTCCCTGGCATAAATATTATCATCAGCGGACATACGCATACGGTTCTTCCAAAGCCAATTGTTGAAAATAATACAATTATTGTTCAATCTGGGGAATATGGCAAACAGGTTGGCGTACTTGATGTAATAGTAAATAAAGAGATTGTTAAACTTGATACCTATAAGGCTGTATTAATTGATGACTCAATTGAAGACGAAGCTGAAATCACAGAGATGATAAATACAGCTAAAGAGATAGTTGACGAAAAAGTTCTCAAGCCATATGATTTGAAATTTGATCAGATATTGGTTGAGACCGATTTTGATCTGCGTCTTAAGATAGATGAATCAAATCTTGGCAATCTGCTGACAGACTCAATCAAATGGGCTGTTGATAAGGCGGAATATATTCCCGGAGATCCCATGACAAGGGTGGCAGTTGCAATACAGTCTAACGGAGTTATCCGTGATGATATTGTTAAGGGAACTACAGGGCAGGTTAGCGTCAGTGATTTGTTTAATGTGGTTCCTCTGGGGGTGGGATGGGATGGCAGCTTGAGTTATCCTCTGGTTTCTTTTTATGTTACTGCCTCAGAAATAAAAAAAGCCTTTGAAATATTAACTACTGTTTATCCAATGAAAAATCCTGATTATTTTCTTCAGTTATCGGGTGCTAAAATTACTTATAATTTCAACAGAATGTTTTTTGACAGAGTGACTGAAATCTTAATTGAGGATGAAAATGGAAAATTTCAGCCTCTGGATTATTCAGATGCAAATGTTAAGCTTTATAAGGTTGCCAGCAATATTTATAACGCTACTTTTCTGAAAATAATTGGTGGTTTCACCAACAATATCCTGACCATTGTTCCCAAGGACAGGGCAGGAAATCCCATCGAAGATTTTACCACAGTAAGGGTTGACGGGGACAAAGACAAAGATGGGATGCAGGAGATAAAGGACTGGACAGCTCTGATGGGATATGTTCAGAGTTTTGAGGACAAAAACGGTGATGGTGTTCCTGAAATACCAGAAAAGTACAGAAATACTCAAGAACGACACACCAGAGAAACAAGTCTCAATCCTTTTAAACTGCTTGCCGGCGGAAACTATCTCACTTGGATAGCTTTTGGTGGTATTATTGTCATCTTGGGCTTTGTGGCATTAATAATTTATGTATCTGCAGGAATAATTAATAAAAGAAGAACATCTAAATAAATTATTACCCGAAATAAGGCCTTTTGATGATTGCCATCAAAAGGCCTGTTTATATTTACAAACCCTTAGCCTGGCCAAAGGAGAATTAATCTGTTGAAATACAGCTATATCAATACAGTTAACAAAAAGCCTCTCAGAAAATTTTATTATCTGGCCATCTTGATCTTTTTTTTGCTGTCCGCACTCTTTTCCTGCTCATTGTCCGCACTCTTTTCCTGCTCATCCAAAGATAAGGAGAATTTTTCAGAAGCTGGCTGGGCGACTGGTGTGGAAGAAACCGATGCGAAAGACCTCTATGCCCCCCATATGGAAAACGACCGGTTCTATGCCCCCTGGATGAAAATGCCGGATAAAAGTTTTCTGGATGTGCTGGGGTGGAAGCTCTTTTCAAAAGAAAACTTCACTGAAGAAGAGCGAAATTTTCTACCCCATGTGATTCCCGATACGGTTGAAAGAATTGCAAAGACCAAAGGTGATTTTATTCTCTGGATCGGTCACAACACATTTTTGGTCCGCATCAATGAAACCTTCTGGCTCACCGACCCAATATTCTCAAAACGGGCGCTTATTCCGGCAAGAGTGACCCCGCCAGCATTAACCCTTAGCGAATTCAATACCCTTGTTAAGGACGTCAACATCATCATTTCCCATAATCATTATGACCACCTGGACAGCGCCAGTATGGAAGGCCTTCCTGAAAATTCCGCCGTGTTTGTACCGAAAGGATTAAAAGACCTTGTCATGGACATGAACAAAAAAAATGTGACAGAGATGGACTGGTGGCAGGAAGTCGAGCTTGGTAACGGCTCAACGTTGATCTGCCTTCCGGCCCAGCACTGGTCCATGAGGATCGGGCAGGGCCGGAATAAATCCCTCTGGGCATCCTATCTTCTCATCACGCCGACGGTAACCCTTTATTTTGGCGGAGATTCAGGATATTTCAAAGGTTTCAGGGAATTTGGGAAAAAATTCCCCAAAATCGATTATGCCTTTATGGCCACCACGGCTTACCTCCCCAGATGGTTTATGTATTACCAGCACATGAACGCAGAAGAAGCCGTCAAAGGATTTAATGAACTTGGCGCCAGGTTTTTCATTCCCACCCAGTGGGGAACCTTTCCTCTTGGAAGCGAACCTGCGGGTTTTCCAGGGCTGGATCTTCTGCGACATATCAAAGACAACGGGCTGGATCCGGCCCGGTTCAAAATACCGGCTATCGGTGAAATCCTTATGATTGAACCGACCCCAACCCCATAATCCCCTTGAAAGGGAAAAAGGAGTCCCATGCAAACATCATCCCCTTCCTGTTCCATCCTGTATATCCCCCACGGCGGAGGCCCCCTGCCAATCCTCGGTCATGAGGGACACACGGATATGGTGGCGTTTTTAAAAACTATCCCTGAAAGACTGGGACAGCCGGATGCCGTTCTGGTCATCAGTGCCCACTGGGAAGAAAAAATCCCGACCCTGACGGCTCACGCATCACCCCCGCTTTTTTATGATTATTACGGGTTCCCGCCCGAAACCTATGAGATCCAGTACCCGGCACCGGGATCACCAAAGCTGGCTGAAAAAATCTTTCAGCTTCTTGGAACGCAAGGGATAAAGGCAAACCTTGACAAAAAACGAGGCTTTGATCACGGGATGTTTATCCCCCTGATCTTTATGTACCCAGATGCAAAAATCCCCTGTGTCCAGTTGTCCTTGACTGCAGATCTTGACCCCTCAGCTCATCTTGTTTTGGGCCGGGCTCTTTCCGGTCTGAAAAATAGAAATATCCTGATCCTGGGGTCCGGGTTTTCCTTTCACAACATGAGGGCCTTTGGTGACACCCTGCCCGACCGAAAGAATATTGAGTTTGACCAATGGCTCATCCATACCTGTACAGACCGAAATCTTTCCCCGGAACAGCGCGAAGAACGACTGATCCAATGGGAAAAAGCCCCCCATGCCCGGTACTGCCATCCAAGGGAAGAACATCTTCTGCCCCTGCATGTCTGCGCCGGAATGGCCGGGAAACCGGCTGAGGTTGTATTTAACAAGGAGGTTTTGAACAAAAGGGCCACAGCATTTCTCTGGCAGGAAAACCAGTCATGACAAGCCAAAGGTGATAACCCCTGTGGGGCTATGTCTCAGAATTTTCCGCCATTCACCACAACGCATCCGATCCAAATACCCTTATCCGGAAAATCCAGCAACAGGCACTTTTTCATAATGTTTCTTATCTGATCCACTCCACAGCCCTTGCAGAATTAAAATTCTGGTATAATTTCTCAACTAAACCAACAAAGGAGATAAACAATGACCTGTTCCCTTAATAAAGACCTTATCGACAAAACCATTGAATTCCACCGACACAACTGCCCCGGACTGACCATCGGTATCCGGGTGGCGGAACTCGCCATGGAAAAACTTGACATCTGCAATTCCACAGCCCCGGTCTGCGTTACAGAGACCGACATGTGCGGTGTCGATGCCATTCAGTTTCTGACCGGATGTTCCTTTGGCAAAGGGAACCTGATCCACAAGGATTTCGGAAAATCCGCCTTCACTTTTTTTGACAGGAATACCGACAAAGGGTTCCGGGCCGTATTTAAAAATGATTTTGCAAGGGATGAACAGGACCGGAGTATCCGGATTAAAAAAATACTGGATGCGGATTTAAAGGACCTGTTTGAGACAGAGGAAGTGACCCTTCCGCCAGTCAGACCGGCAAGGATTCTGAAAAGCATCCCATGTGGCGATTGCGGAGAAATGACCATGGAATCCCGCATTCGGCTCTTTGACGGCAAAAATCTATGCCTCCCGTGTTTTCAGAAAGTAGAACAGAAAATCTGATTTTATCCGAAACGGATTTAATCGAACTGAATTCAAGGTATATTGCACCGCTCCGGGTTGCCGGACATCCCACAGGCGGTGCATTTAGGGTATGGAACTCGCTGCTACCCGCTGAAAGGCGAAATATAATGCTTAAGCCGGGAATAGGCTTTCTCGAAGATTCCAAGCGCTGCTTGGCTGTGCTCAAAATAATTTGTTTTTCCCATATCTTCAAGGGCTCCGGCTGCTTTTGACAGCTCATAGGCCCTCAGATTGGCTGATCCGCCTTTGATGGAATGGGCTTCCTGTTTTAAAGTGTCTGCATCTTTTGAAGCAATTGCCTGTTGGATTTTCGGGATCTGTTCTCCTACCGTTTGAATAAACTCACCCAGGACTTCTTTAAAAAAAGCCTGATCATTCTCAAACTCTTTCAGGGCCTTTTCAAGATCGATGGGATCATCTGCGTCGAGGCGGCTCTCTTCTTTCTGCGGCTGTGGTTCTGTTTTCAGGAGGACTCTGGTTTTCTCGGTTTTTGAGAGAGTCCATTTGTCCACTATGGCGATGAGCTCATCTCTTCTTAAGGGTTTGGATATATAATCATCCATACCGGCCTGAAAACATTTATCTCTGATACCGGATATGGCATGGGCTGTCATGGCGATAATGGGAATTCTTTTTAAAATAGAATCTGAACCGGCCAACTGTTTTTCAAGATCTCTTATCCTCCGGGAGGCCTCGTACCCATCCATGACCGGCATCTGGATATCCATGAGAATCAAGTCAAATCCCCTGGTTTTGAAGATGTCCACGGCCTCTTTGCCGTTCTGGGCCAAAATCAGGTTGAATCCTGCCTGGGTGATATTTTTTTCTGCGATCCTCTGGCTGGTGGGATAATCTTCAACCAGAAGAATCCACAAGGTTTGTCTTTGTTCGTCAGCAATGGAATGCTTTGTCACAAGGTCTTTTGTCTCATCAACGATCAGAACGTTCAAGGCCTTTGGCTCTTCAAAATCCTCCTGCGGCAACCCGAACCGGACAGTAAACCAGAAGGTACTCCCTTTGCCGGGTTCGCTTTCTATTCCGATTTCCCCTCCCATAAGCTCAACAAGCTGCTTTGATATGGTGGTGCCAAGCCCTGTTCCCCCGTATTCCCGGGTGGTTGATCCGTCAGCCTGGGAAAAGCTTTCAAAAATTTTGGCCTGTTTATCTTTTGGAATCCCGATGCCGGTATCTTTGACTGAAAATTTGAGCAGGATTTGCCCCTGATCTTCTTTAAGTTTTTCCCCTTTAATGAAAACTTCGCCTTCATGGGTGAATTTTAATGCATTACCCGCAAGATTCATCAGGATCTGCCGCAATCGCCCCGGATCTCCCGTCATCAGGGTCGGAACATCGGGAGAAAGATAGGAAATCAGTTCAAGGCCTTTTTTATCAGCTCTTATGGCAAGCACTGATGCAAGAGACTCAATGGTATGATACAGGTTGAACGGAATTTCTTCCACTTCCAACTTGCCTGCTTCTATTTTGGAAAAATCCAGTACATCATTGATGATCCCTAAAAGCGCATCCGCCTCATTGGAAATGGTTTTTAAATAATTCCGCTGTTGATCATCAAGGATGGAATCCATCATCAACTCGGCCATGCCAATGACCCCGTTGATGGGGGTACGGATTTCATGGCTCATATTGGCAAGAAACTCGCTTTTTGCTTTGGTCGCCTGCTCTGCCTGATCTCTGGCCTTGCTCAGTTCTTCCTCTGCCTTAACACGCGGGGTAATATCGGTGATAAACGCAAATGATCCCTGAAACTCATTGTTTTCATCATAAATCGTAGTTGCATCAAGATTGGTATAGAGCCTTCCCTTATTTTTTTTTATCCAGGTCAGCTCATATTTACGGTAAGGGGTTGAGGTTTGTCTTGAATACTGTTTCTGGAGTACCTTTAAACTTTCCTGGTCCAGAAAATCAAGGGGGGTCTTACCAATAAGCTCATGCTCATCATACCCGAGCATCTGGCAGACGGCCTGATTTACATCTGTGGTGATCCGGTCCTTTCCGAGCTGCCAGTATCCGACCGATGTCGTCTCAATCAGGCGCCTGTATTTTTCTTCCCTGTTTTTCAGATTGTCCAAGGCCTGCTTTCTTTCTATGGCAATGGCGATTTGGCTGGAGACGGCGATCAGGATCTCAAGATCTCTTTTTGTAAAATAGTTGGGATTGGAATAGCTATAAGCCGATATGAGGCCAATAACCTGGTCCTGAATTAAAAGAGGGACACCTATCCAGACAAGGGGCGACTTTCCGATGATGGTCTTTTCATTGTTTCGCAGTGTCAGCATTTCCCTTGTTAAAAGCAGGGGTTTCCTCCCGAAAATCACTTCGCCGGAAAGGGATTTTAAACCGGAGACATTTCTTATTTCCATAATCCCTTCATTAAATTCATCAACATCATAGGCAACATGGACCATATCCTCCTTTTCATGATAGATGCCGATGAAAAAATTGGACAATTCCATGATTTCATTAAGGCTTTTATGAATTGACCGATAAAGTTCATCAAGGCTTAGGGTGGTGGTGACGGCATTGGAAATTTCAAAAAGCGTGGCATTAATTTTTTCCGCATAATTTCTTTCACTGGCTTCAATCTTGAGATCAATGTTTGCTTTTTGAAGCTGGGAAGTCCTTTCTTCTACCATTTTCTCAAGATTGTCCCTGTGAAGCGCAAGTTCATCTTCCAGGGCTTTTTTGTCTGTCTTATCCCTTAAAAGCCCCATGAATCCGATGACCTGATTATGAAAATCTTTTTTCAGTGAAATGGATACTTCGCAATATAGCCGCCGGCCATCTTTATGGATCAGTTCGCACCCGAATTCCTTTTCAGGCCGGTGTGTAGAATATACAAGATTGAACACCGCCATAATTTTTGTGGCAGATCCTTCTGCCACAAACCGGGTATAGTGCATATCGTTCAATTCATTAGCCGAATAGCCTAAAAGGATGGATAACACCTTGTTAAAAAAAACAAGGTTTCCTTTAAGATCAACTTCATAATAGGCATCTTCAATGTTTTCGAGAATAGCCCTGTATTTTTCTTCGCTCTGTCTCAAATGCTGTTCTGCCCTGGCCCGTTCTTCAAAAATAGTGTCCAGATCTTTCTTAACGATATTCAGGGCAAGAAATACTTCTTTATATGGATGATCTTCACTGATTTTATCTGAAGAGGTTCCTTTTTCATCCCAGTTCAATGACCCGATATGTTTGAGCAGTTCATCCCGCAGTTCATTGTGGCTCACAGTTTCGCCCGGTTTTTTTGACTGACTATCCGGAGGGGCGAAAGAGGGCTCGGGTTTGACTGGAACATTCCTGTCCTTTTCAATAATTTTCAAAGCCTGATTCAGATTATCAGCAACAATCACCCTAAACGAGTCCAACATGCGTCCCATATTGATCACCGTCAGCCTGCAAAGGATTTTTTTGTTGAACTCTACCAATCTTTTTCTGCACAGATGTCTTGCTTTCCAGGTAGCACTTTCTAATTTTTCCCAGGTCATTTTCTTAAAATATCCTGCTTTTTGTAAAAGCCCGGCTTTGCCGATCAGCTCAAACCCAACACCATAATCGCCAAAATCAATTTTCCAGTCTTTTCTGGAATATCGTTTACTCTCCTCTTTCGGGGGCCCTGTCGGGATTCCTTTTAAATTGAGTACTTCAATGGCAGCAGTTATGGCAGTCGTGTAATCATTCACTGCTTTCACGGGTATGGCAGGTTTTTTCAAGAGAATGCCCACATTATATGCATTCTTAATGAGCATGGGTGCATTAAAAAGCCAGAATCCGGACAACCACCCCACATCAATCTCTTTTAAGAACAGAGTTGAGAGCCGGACACGGACTTCTCTTGATGGAATTCCACTAACCCGGCTGTTATCCCGGATTTCAACATAATGCTTGCCCGAAAGACCTGCGGCTTCTATATATTTTTCACGCATTGCATAAAAAGCCGTTATCCCCTCAGGGCTTAAAGGCCCTTTAGGTTCAGTCTGTAAGATTCTTTCCCCGATCAGGGAAAAGCTTGAATAATAATCGTGACCAAGGGAAACATCTACCCATTCAGGATCTGTTTTCACCGGAAGCCCGGTTACCGGGCATACATTTTTTGAATTAAAACCATTTTTCCCCATAGCTTGGAAGCTTTACATGTCTTACAGATAGTTTCGATCTTTTGTGCGATGGAAAAACAATACCATATAAAAAATTAAAAAAATACCACTACTCAATAAATTTAATCCTGCAGCATCTTATCGCCTTCCCACAAAGCTTAATCATTTGATTGTATCCTCTTTCCTTATAGGGAACGATTTCCAGGGCTCCCGGGGGATGATCGCAAAATTGACCTCCGCAATCAGGGGAAAAAAAATATTGACATAGACGTGTACTTTTTATACATAAGGATCAATTTTAAGGATTGCGCTGGTCAACGGAACACGGTGAAAATCCGTGGCGGTCCCGCCGCTGTAACCGGAAATATCTGTTTTGGAATAATGCCACTGTGAAAACGGGAAGGTGATCAAAACAGGTTTAATGCCGGAAGCCAGAAGACGAGCCGGGCGATTTAAAGAGTGGAACCTGATGGCAAAAGGTTTTGCAAGACATAAGCGCTTGCAGAACCTTTTTTGATTCTGCGAGGGCTTTCATAGCGAGGAAACTATGACCACACAACTTGAATCTGCCCGGAAGGGCATCCTGACGCGGGAAATGACTCCATCGGAACATTCTTCGGATATCTGTGACCTTGAGAAGTATCTTTTATTCCCGGATATTGCAAAAACCACAAGACAGAAAAGAATGCCTCTCAAAAAATAAACCTGCACCATGTGCGGAGATTTTTGCGCCATAAAAAAAGTCATGGAGATATTTGAAACCGATATTACATATAAGAGGTGATTATTATGAGACTTTTAGACCAGACCCTTTCATCCATTAAAAAAACACTGAATGAAGACGTTTTTCATGCGGCAAAAGAACGACTTGCCAACCAGGCAAAACCTGCCAAAAGCCTTGGGATTATGGAGGATATTTCTGCCCGGCTCGCCGCCATCAAAGGCACCATTGACGTAAAGCTGACCAACAAATGGATCGTGACCTGTGCGGGCGACCACGGCGTGACCGAAGAAGGGGTGAGCCTTTTTCCATCCGAGGTCACCCCACAGATGGTATATAATTTTGCCCATAACGGGGCATCGGTGAATATCATCGGCAAACATGCCGGTGCCATTGTAAAGGCTGCCGACATCGGCGTAAATTTTGACTTTGAACCGGATCTGCCCATCTTCCATAAAAAAGTGAGGTATGGGGCTGCCAATTTCACAAAAGAACCGGCCATGACAAGGGAAGAGGCCATTTTATCCATTGAAGCCGGGATCGAAATCGTAAATGAACTTGAGGCTGAAGCACGGGTGGATCTTTTGGGCACAGGCGACATGGGCATTGGTAACACTACCCCGTCATCTGCCATTATCGCCGCTTTTTCCGGCATTGAGGTTGAAAAACTGACCGGTCGCGGCACCGGCATTGATGACCGCATGCTGAAAAACAAGATTGCCGTGATTAAAAAAGGCCTGGCCCTTCATAAGCCTGACCCTTCCGACCCCATTGATGTGCTTTCCAAAGTCGGCGGGCTTGAAATCGGGGCACTTGCCGGTCTTGTGCTGGGCGCGGCGGCCCGGGGCATCCCGGTGATCTGTGACGGGCTCATTTCCACAGCAGGCGCCCTGATTGCGTGTGAGCTCTGTCCTGCGGCAAAAAATTACCTTTTTGCCAGTCATCAATCCGTTGAAATCGGCCATGCCTTCATGTATGACCGACTCGGACTTGAACCGCTGATCGATCTGAAATTCAGGCTGGGTGAGGGGACAGGGGCGGCGGTCTGCATGGAACTTCTGGATCTTGCCACAAGAATTCTGGCCGATATCAAGACTTTTGCAGAAGTGGGAATTAAAAACGCTCAATAAGTTTAAACCGCCCGGGTCATGGTTTTGATCTGCCATGACCCGGTGCGTATTCTATAAATTACCTTTCAGTCCGATCACTTCCGCCGCTGGCTGCATACCCCGGATCACTTCGGTCATCAGGTCCGACAATTCCATGCCGAGAAATTCAGCCCCTTTTTTGATGACTTCCCGGTCCACCCCTGCAGCAAAGCTTTTGTCCTTGAATTTGCCTTTCACGGATTTTGCCGTGATATCGAGAACGCTTTTGGACGGCCGGACAATGGCAGCACTGGCCACAAGACCGGTCAGCTCATCAATGGCATAAAGGGTTTTCTCAAGATTGGTTTCAGGCTTCACATCGGTGCAGAGCCCCCAGCCGTGACTGATGACGGCCCGGATATAATCCTCGGGCCAGTTGTGTTCCCTGAACAGATCCACGCATTTTTTGCAGTGCTGGTCCGGATAGAGTTCATAGTCAAGATCGTGTACCAGGCCTATCACCCGCCATTTTTCCTCATCTTCATTGAATCGTTTCGCAAAATGCGCCATGACGGCTTCAACTGCCAGGGCATGTCGGATGAGGCTGTCCTTGTGATTATATTTTTTTAACAGCAGAAACGCATCTTCTCTTTTCGGGATGTATGAAGTCATGACAATTCCTTTAATCTTATTGCATTTTCAGGCCAATATCGTTAAGATCACCCTTATATTTTAAACTGATACAAGTCAATGGTTATGATCTCAAACATATTCAATATTAATTCCATCGTGGAGCGCTATATTCAACCCCATGATTTTCAAAAAATCATCATGAACCTGGTTCTGAACTGGATATGGGGATTGCCGTAAAAGAGGAGCTGGAAAAATAGTGGAAATTATAAAAACAAAAGCCGACATGCAGGCCTGGTCCAAAAACAAAAAAAAAGAATCCCGGACCCTGTGCTTCGTCCCTACCATGGGATATCTTCACCAGGGTCATGTATCTCTCATGGAAAAAGGCAGGCCTCTGTGTGATGAGCTGGTCTTAAGCATCTTTGTCAACCCGACCCAGTTCGGTCCCAACGAGGATTTAAGCTCCTATCCCAGAAATATTGAAAATGATCTTTCCCTTGCCGAAAAAGCCGGGGTGACAGCAGTGTTTTTGCCGATAAAAGAAGATATCTATCCTGAAAATTTTCAAACGGAAATCAAACTTCAATCTTTGCCCAATCATTTATGCGGAAAATTCCGACCTGTTCATTTTGCCGGAGTTGCCGTCGTTGTCACCAAATTATTCAATATTGTCATGCCGGATAAGGCCGTATTCGGAATGAAGGATTATCAGCAGCTCCAGATCATCCGTCAACTCGTCCTCGATCTTGATTTTGATATAGAAATTGTGGCAGGAGACATCATCAGGGAAAAAGACGGGCTGGCCATGAGCTCTAGGAATGCCTACCTTTCAAAATCTGAGAGGACTTCCGCTTTAAGTCTGTCCAGATCATTAGCCCTGGCCAAAGAACTCCTGGCCAAAGGAGAAAAAAATACAGCCGATATCAGAAGCAAAATAGACTCTTTGATCCATTCCTTTCCTGAAACAAAGGTAGAATATGTTTCTTTTTGTCAACCTGAAACCCTTGAGGAAATTAAAGTTATTGAAAAAAAGGTTTTGCTTGCCCTGGCGGTGAAGGTAGGAAAAACAAGGCTGATCGACAATGCCCTTATTGATCCCGCACAATAATCACCTTGCATTCATTTAGGAAGGTATGGCGTTCTGTTGCTTTTTCCAGAGCAAGGTAATCCGACATGCTGATAACAAGGGTAGCATTTTGCCTGCCTTCTTTTCGAAGGCCTTTTAAAATCAGCGGGTTATCCCCGATTCTCTTGTCCTGCAAGGCCTGATCCAGGTTGCAGACATATTTGCAGACCCCACTCTGAACTGCAAATTCCCTGCTGATAAAAACAGAGGAATAAACTTCATGCCCCTGTTCGCTGACAATGACAGGGTCAAGGACAGGTTCAATGCCAATCCCTCTTGCATCGATGATCAAACCGGAATGAAGGCTTTTTCCGATTCCCGGAACCTTTTTCGGATTTATTTCAGGATTTATTTTGGGAATCTGTCGGATTTCTTCAGGCAATATCAGTTGTAAAAATCCGCCGAACATACTTGCCTCTATTGTTATTTCAACGGCAAGGGCAGAAGTGTAAACCTGTTTTGTGGCAATGGCTTCCCTTGCCGTTTTTTCCAGGCCGGTCAGGATAACATTGCTTGTGGATGCATATTCACTCACACTTAGTTCATTGTTAATTTTTATCTGTTTTAAGATGGCTATGATATTTCTGACGGCATCCGCCCTTGCAGACCAAAAAACCGATTCTTTTGCCGACTGACTTTGATCCCCGGGAAAGGCCTTGCCCATAGCCGTTATCGCGCCTGTAGTCCAGTTAACGGTTCCTGTTTCAAGCCTTGTGATACAGTCACTGGTCGAGGACTTTTCCTGATCCGCCATGCAGATATGGGAAAATAAAACAAGAACCAGGGGTATGATAAAGACAAAGAGTCGCCGGATTTCTAAGATAGAATCTTTTTTTCCCACTTTGCTATTTTCTAAAATAATTTTCTTCGATAAAATCAGCAATTTTGTCGATATCTTCAAGCCCGAATATGGGCACATCCGGTTTATAGCCGGAATCTGTGACAAAGGCAATCAAGGTGTCATCCTCCATGCACAAGGGTTCTTTGTGCCCGCTGTTTGTCCTGAAAATCTCGATTTTGGGAAGACGCTGCCGTTTAAACCCTTCGGCCAGGATAATATCCACTCCCAAAAGATAGGTCTTCATCTTTTCAATGTAGCTTGTCCGGTCATCCCTGATCAGGGCGATTTGATCATCGGTAATGACCAGCGTGGCAAGGGCCCCGGCCTTTCTGTGCCGCTGGCTGTCTTTTCCTTTCTTATCCATTTCAAACCCGTCGTGGGCATGTTTTACAGTTCCGATCCGATACCCCCGCTGTGTCAGTTCTGCAATCAGTTTTTCAAGCAGGGTCGTCTTTCCGGAATCTGACTTTCCAACAATGGTGATGATATCCGCGGTCATTCATTTTCGCCGTTGATTTCATCTCTCAGACGGCCGGCACACTTAAATGTCACAACCCGCCTTTTTCCCAGCATCATGTCTTTGCCGGTTGCAGGGTTTCTCCCCTTGCGCGATGCTTTTTCATTGACCTGGAATTTTCCGAAACCTGAAATCATGATGTCTTCTCCGGCGGTCAGGGTTTCCTTGATGATTTCAAGCATTGTTTCGATGATGTCTTTGGCCTGGGAAGGTGTATAATTATTTTTCCCGGCTATTTTCTCAATGATGGTTGTTTTTGTAAAGGCCACTGTTCTTTATTTCCTATATTAACTGTTTAGAATTAAACAAGATATCTACTTATATAATCAAACAATGTCAAGGGATAATATCGGAATAAATTCGGTTAACCCTGGGGGTTAAAGCAGAGACAATCTCATAATTGATGGTCTTTATTCTGTCTGCCAGATCATCAGCGCCAAGGGTCTCCTTTCCCTGGGAGCCCATGAGAATAACCTCATCCCCAATACCGACACCTGGAATATGACCCACATCAATGATGGTCTGATCCATGCAGACCCGGCCCACAATCGGGGATATCCGCCCTTTGACGAGCATTTCACCGTTGGATGAAAACTGTCTTGAAAACCCGTCTGCATAGCCGATGGGCACAGAAGCAAGGACGGTCTCTTTTTGAGTTTCATGGGTCATGCCATAACTCACAAAAAAACCTTTCGGAACTTTTCTGACCGAGGTTACAATGGATTTCAGGGTCATTGCCGGAAAAAGCTTAACCCTTGAGTGATCCACATCCCTGGAAGGATAAAGCCCGTAAAGGGAGATGCCGGCTCTGACCATATCATAATGGGCTTGTGGAAATTCAATGATTCCTGCACTGTTGGCTGCATGACGGATTTCAATGTCGACCCCGGCCTTTTTTAAATCACAAAGCAAGGCGTCAAATACTTCAATCTGAAGATGGGTATAGGTTTTATCCTTATTGTCCGCGGCTGCAAAATGGGTATAAATCCCCTGAAAATCAAGGCCGGGCAGCTCAAAAATTTCTTTGATGTCTCTGACCGTTTTTTTCCGGGCGTCTTTATCGAACAGGTTTTTTTCAATAATCTTTCCAACCCGACCCATTCCCGTGTCCACCTTTAAATGGGTCTTAAGGGGTTTGCCAAAGGATTTGGCCTGATCAGACAACTGTATTGCCGGTTCAAGACCGTACACTGTGATCATAATATCAAGGTCCGATGCCTGTGCCGCCTGTGAGGGGTGGATATATCCAAATACAAGAATAGGTGCCCTTATGCCGACCTTCCGCAGCTCAAAGGCTTCATGGAGCCTGGCTACTCCAAGCAGGTCCGCCCCGCTCTGAAGGGCTTTTTCAGCAATTCTAAAAGCACCATGACCATAGCCGTCGGCCTTGACAACCGCCATGAACC
>JFJP01011096.1_pt1 | contig 35849 bp, 32 predicted proteins | sample 431651 | NCBI WGS metagenome assembly JFJP01 (sample SAMN02602958, study PRJNA72255) | Microbial mat metagenome, whole genome shotgun sequencing project. | biome: fresh water; feature: sink hole; material: water; isolation source: purple microbial (photo- and chemosynthetic) mats found in... | reverse complement strand
TTCCCGCCCCAGACCGAACTTTCCAGGAACTGGATCGATTCGAACGCCCCGGTCGGCGACGGCCGGTAGTAGAACAGCAGCAGCAGGCCGGTGACGATCAGGGTCAGGAACGTGGTGAACGACAGCCCGCCCAGGCAGAACGTGTAGGTGATCCGCAGATTGCGCCGCAGGACGACGCGCGGGAAGAGATGGCGGACGAATTCGCCGATCATGTCGCCTCCGGCAGGCGGACGGTGATCCGGTCGCCGTCCTGCTGGCATTCCAGCTGGTACAGCGCGCGCGTGGCCGGTCCGGTCAGGACCGCGCCCTGTTCGTCGAAACGGCTGCCGTGGCACGGGCAGGTGAACCCGTTCTCGGTAGCCGTGACCCGGCAGCCCAGGTGCGTGCAGGTCAGGTTCAGCGCCCGCACCTGTCCGTCGCGCAGGCGCGTGACGGCCAGCCCGTGTTCGGGCAGCACCAGCGCGCCGCCGGGCGGGATGTCCGCGGCGGGTACGGCCACCTCGCGGGGGGTGATCCCCCGCACGGGCGTCAGGAAGCGCCAGCATCCGCCCAGCCCCGCCGCGGCGAGGATCAGGGTCCGGAGGAACCGGCGTCGGGATTGAGTAGGTCCTGCCATTGCCTCAGATGCTCCCGCACGTATTCGGGCGTGCGCCGGTTCATCAGGTCGTAGCGTTCCCGTGTGAAGAATGCGCCATTGGCGACGCGCTGGCCAGTCTGGTCCCACCACGAGCGCAGCGGCAGACCGTCGCGCTCCAGGTCGTAGATGCGGTCATCTTCCGGCTCGAGCACGAACCGCCGGGGCGTCTCGTGGCAGCCCCCGCAGGTCACGGTGCCGCGCCGGATCGTGTGCGGGAAGAACGCCTTCCATTCGGCGGCGAGCAGCCGGTTCTCCCAGCCGCGCGCCGGATCGGTGGCCAGCAGCACGTACTGCGGACGGATCGGCGCCACCAGTCCGCGCGCGTTCAGGCCCAGCGGCGGCGGATCCTGGCGCCGGAGCGCGGCGCTGCGCCGCCAGCCGCCCTGTTCGGGCAGCGGGGCGAAGGCCTCGCGCTGCTCGTCGGTGGCCGGCTTGATCAGGAAGGTGCCGTATTCCTGCGCGGCCCAGGCCGAATGGCAGGCCCAGCACTCCATCTTCTCCAGATGTGCCGCGATGGCGTGCTCGGGCACGGAACGGGAAATGTCGCGGTGGCAGTCGCGGCATCCCTTCACCGAGCCGCCCCCGCCCTGGCCGTGGCCGGCGGAACCGTGGACGGTGTGGCAGTCCACGCAACCAAGCCCGCGCTCCTGATGGATGTCCGGAAGCATCTTCAGGGTGTGGGCGCCGTCGGCGACGGCGCCGCGCTGGTACCGTTCGTGGTCTTCGCGCGGGGCGCGGCCATGGTACTCCCAGCCGGTGTAGTACCCGTTGTGGCAGCGCAGGCAGACGTCGTCGCGCAGCTGCGCGGAAGCGGCCGCGCGCACCCCTGCGACCGGCCCTGCCACGGGATGTGGATCGCCGTCATGGCAATCGCGGCAACCCGAAACGTGGCAACCGGCGCAGGCTGCACCGAAGAACGCATCGCCTTCCGCTCCGAACGCGCGGCGCGCGAACGCCCGCTCGTGCGCCCGCGTGGCCATGGGACCAGCCAGGACGTCGGTGCGGCCCGGATGGCAAGTCAGGCACGCGACATCGGCCGGCAACACGTGGGCCGCGGCGGCGACGCCGGTGTTCGGCGTCACGCTCCCGGTGGCGGGGCCGGCGGTCGCGGGCTCAGCGCCCAGCAGCCAGCAGGCGGCGATGCAGAGTGTCGTCCAGCGCATGGATGTCCAACGGCTTCCGGTAGATCGGGTCAGTGGCCTGGTCATGGCAGATCAGGCACAGATTCACCGCGAACACGCGGCGGGCTTCGATCGTGTCCAGGGGGCGGGCGCCCTCGCGGCTCATGGCCGCGTGCGGCGCGATGCCCGCCCGGTCCTCGTGCAGGAAGCCGTCGAGCGGCTTCCGCGGGTCCTTCTCGCAAAGAAGCGTTCCGCGCAGCAGCCCGCGCTCGACCACGTGCTGGCCGAAGCCCAGGAACGCCGGGTTGCCGTGGCATTCGGCGCAGCCCACCGCGCGCGTGCCGACGTTGTGCCCGAAGAACGGCGCGAAACGCAGCTGCTTCTTTCCACGGAAAGTGGCGACATCCTCGTCGCGCGACAGCGTGCCGTCCTCTTCGATGACATTGATGAACGTCTGGCAACCGGGCGTCACGGTGCCGATGCGCCCATCCGTGCCCAGAGCCAGCGGGAACGGATAGAGCGCGCGGACATCCTCGGTCTCGCTGAAAGAGCCTCTCGTGGCGCGCCCCGCCAGATAGTCCCAGCCGTACTCGCGCTGGTCGTAGGTCGTGTGGCAGCCGTAGCACTGCACCACGGTGCGCGAGTGGCAGGCGTGGCACTCGAGCCGATCGTGCCCGACGATGGTGTGCGCGGCGGTGCCGGTGATCACCGGGCTGCGCAGGATGCGGCCGTCGCGCTTGAGCATCACGCCCACGCGGCCGTCGTCGTCGAACACGTTCGAATAGGGTCGACCCTTCGAGGTCAACGCCACGCGCGCGCCGGCCGGCAGCGGCCGGCCGTACTGGCGGGACTCGCGGACGGGCAGATCGTGCTCGCGCCAGGCGGTGGCGAAGCGCGGGCCCTCCGCGGCGCCGCCGTGGCAGTCCTCGCAGGCGATCTCCAGCTGCCCGTGCATGCCGGGCGTCGCATAGCCGTCGCCCATCACCTCTCTCGATGTGTGGCAGTCGATGCACTCCATGCCGGCGGCGAAATGCACATCCGGGGCGATGTGCGAATAGTTGCGCTGGTCGCTGCCCGGCAGGGGGCCGGGCAGGCCGCCCTTCGTCGGGACCAGGCCGTTGTTGCCGTCGTTCAGGCCCTGATAGGCCAGCGCCACGCGCCCGCTGCGATGGTGGCAGCGCGTGCAGGCCTCGAGCGGCGGCAGGCCGGCCATGGCGTGCGTGCGGCTGTGGGGCTTGCGCCCCTTCATGGTGGGATCGCCGCCGCGGTAGGTCGCGTCGTCGGCGTAGGGAAAATGGCAGGCCGCGCAACCGGCGGCGTGGCCGGCCCCGTCGTCCGCCTCGTTCTGCTTCGCGACGTGGCAGCGCGCGCAGAACTTGCGGTAGAGATCGCCGGAAAGATTATCCAACGCGATGACCGACGTGTGCGTGAGCGGAAGGCCCGCCGTGTCGTGCAGGCGGGCGCCGCGCGCAGCGTAGACCACGCTGTCGCGCTCGCCTTCCCAGGTGGCCTGGATCTGCGCGATCATGCCCGCGTTGGTGTACATCTGGCTGCTGCGCATGCGCTCGAGCTGGTGCTGGTGACAGTCGCCGCAACCGCGCTCCCAGCGGCCGGCGTACGAAGGGTCCGCCAGGCCGAAGATGCCGCGGTGGGCGTCGTCCTTCGTCTTTCCCGCGGGGTTGCCGCCGTGGCACGACACGCAGCCGGAGTGCGAGGGCGAAGCGACTTCCAGACCGGCGTGGCAGTCCAGGCAGCGTTCGGCGGCCGCCTCGCCGGCGGCCACCCGGCCACAGGCGGCGGCGGTCAGCACGAGGCCGGCCAGAAACAGGATCGTCGCGATGCGCCGCGTCTTTGCCATGGCGCAAATATAGGAGTCGGAAGGTCGTTCAGTGCAGGGAAAACGACGCCGCGAACCGAATGATTGCGATAGTGAATTTCGTCCGCAATCACACCTGCGCGTCGCCCAGCGCCTCCCACAGCTTGTCGGCCAGATTCTTCATCAGGAACGGCTTCTGGAGAAAATGGATCCTGTCGTCCAGCAGGCCCCGGCTCCCGATCAGATCGGCTGTGTATCCGGACATGAAGAGGATCCTCAGATGAGGATGCTCCGCGAGCAGCCTCTTGGCGAGATCGCGGCCGTTCATCCCCGGCATGATCACGTCGGTCAGGAGCAGGTTGACTTCGCGGCCGTGCCTTTCCGCCAGGCCGATCGCCTCACCGGGGGTCGCGGCCGTCAGCACGCGGCAACCGAGGCGCTCCAGCATGCTCCTGGTGACATCCAGCAGATCGATCTGGTCCTCCACCAGCAACACCGTTCTCGCGTCGGGCAGCGTGTGGTCCACCGTTGAGAACGCCGGCAACGGAACGCCATGGTCCGTGCATCGCGGCAGATAGACCTTGAACGTCGACCCCTGGCCAGGAACACTCTCGACCGTGATGAACCCCTGGTTCTGGCTCACGATACCTGACACGGTGGCCAGCCCCAGCCCCGTCCCCTTGCCCTGTTCCTTCGTCGTGAAGAATGGCTCAAAGATCCTGGCCCGGATGTCCGGTTCCATGCCGCGGCCCGTGTCCGTCACCGTCAGCAGGACGAAGTCGCCCGCGGTGCCGTGCGTGTCCAGCACGCCCGGATCCCGGGCGCCCAGGGAGACGTTCTGCGTCCGGACGGTGATCCGACCGACATCGGCAATGGCGTCCCGCGCGTTGATGCAGAGGTTCGTCAGCAGTTGGTGCGCCTGCCCGGAATCCATCTTCACCATCCACAGGCCGTCGCCCGGCCTCCAATCGATGTCGATGGTCTCGGTGATGAGCCTCCTGAGCATCGTGTGCATGCCGGCAATGGTCACGTTCAAGTCGAGCACCCGGGGCGCCACGGGCTGCAACCTGGCAAAGGCCAGCAACTGGCTCGTGAGTTCGGCGGCACGCTCGGCCGCCTTGCGGATCTCGAGCAGATCGTCGTGGACCGTCGGCGAAATACCGGCGCTGTCGAGTGCCATCTCCACGTGGCCGATGATCACGCCAAGCATATTGTTGAAATCGTGGGCGATGCCCCCCGCCAAATGACCCAACGACTCGGTCTTCTGCGCCTGGAGCAACTGCCCCTGCAGCTTCACCCGCTCGTCCTCGGCCCGCCTGAGCCCGGTGATGTCCAACAGCACCGCGCGGCACTCCCGCCCGGCTGACGACTGGATGCCTTCGATCTGCACATGCAGCGGCGGCTGTCCCCTCCGCTCCAGAGCCACTTCGCAGGTTTGCCTGTCCCTGGTCGCGAAGACCAACTGCAGGAATTCGCTGTACGCGGTTCGATCGACACCGGCCACGAACGGCGCGAACGCCTGGCCGGAGAGCTGGGAGCGCTCCCGGCCCAGCAGGCGCGCGCCGTTGAGATTCACCTGGATGATCGACCCTTGGGCGTCGAGGCTGAGAAATCCGGTCGGCGAGAAGTCGTAGAACTCGTAGTAGCGATCCTTCAGCGCCTCCATCTGCGCCCGTGAGTTGACAAGCTCATCGTTCTGCATTTCCAGTTCGATCTGGTGAACCTGGAGTTCATGGACGAGCCGCGGCAACTCGTTCGCTGACGACGGCGCGCCGGACAACGGCGCCTGTGCCGTCAACCGCTTTTCGGCGCGGCTGCGCAGATCAGCTTCGGCGTTCGGCTTGCGGTCCTTCATGGGCACCTTCCTGTCCCCAGCACCCGCCGCATACTCAGCGCAACGGCTCGGGTCGTCCCGTGAGACGGGCTTCCAGGGCCTCTACGGCCCGCTTCAATGCAACTTCCAACTGACGCGAGTCCCCCAGTTCCCGGGACTGGACGTCGAAGCTGGCCTGCAGTCCGTGCCGGGCTTCACGCAACGCGATCTCCAGGGATTTCGTCTCGCTGATGTCCGTGAAGGTGACCACGACACCGTCGATGCGGTTGCCCTGCGCGCGGTAGGGCATGATGCGGACCTGGAACCAGCGATTGCCGGCAGCGGGCACTTGCTTCACCTGGAAGACGAGCGACCGCAGGACCTCGCGCACATCGTCGCCGAAGCCGGGATATTCCAGATCGCTGACGATGTCCGTGATGGGCCGGCCGGCGTCACCGGGGATCAGTTTGATGATGTCCGCCACCTGGCGCGTGAATCGCCTCACTCTCAGGTCGTTCCCCAGGAAAAGCGTGGCGATGTCGGTGCTGTTCAGGAGGTTTTCCATGTCGTCGCCGGCGCGCGACAGTTCTGTCACGCGGGCCTGGAGCTCGTGGTTGACGGTCTCCAGCTCCTCGTTCATGGACTGCATTTCCTCTTTGGAGGTGGTCAGTTCCTCATTCGTGCTCTGCAATTCCTCGTTGGTGGATTGCAGTTCCTCGTTGGCCGACTTCAGTTCCTCCTGCGAGGCCTGCATCTCTTCGCGCGAGATCCGCAGTTCCTCGCGGGCGTGCTGGAGTTCGGCGCCGAGAGCCGTCCGTTGGGCATCCCTGCCGGAAGCCCGACCCGGTCGGCCGGACTGAACGGCGACCGCGGCCGGGGGCGCATCCCTGAAAACCACCAGCGCCATGCCGCGCAGGTCCGCCGGTTCATTCAGCGGCTGAACGGTGATGTCGATCATCCGGCTGACCCCGTCGCCTTCCACCACTACCTCGTGGATCGTGACGGTGATTTTTTCCCGCACGGCCTTGGTGAAAGAATCGCTCAGGGCCCCGGCCAATCCCTCGCGGGCCATGGCGAAAAGATTGAGGTTCGCCTTGCCTGCAGCCGGTTCCAGATACCGGCCCGTCCTGCCGCTGAAATAGACGATATCGCCGCTTCCGGTGGCCAGAACCGCCGCTGGCGAAAAATGCTGGAGCAGGATGGTCTCCGTCAGTCTCTGCAGGCTTCCGGAAGACGGCTGCGCAGCCGCGGCCAGGGTTGGCTGCGAGACAGGGAAGCGGTGGCTGACGAACGCCGACGGGAACTCCACCGCGCCCGGCGCCAGCCCGGCCTCGCGGCGCCGGAAGAGCCGCGTCTTGCCGGGCAGCGGCTCGAACAGGTCGCCGGCCGCGCCGATGGTCTCGGAGTTCCCGAGCACCAGCAGCCCGCCCGGATTCAGGCTGTAGTGGAACAGGGGCAGAAGCTTCTCCTGGAGCGCCGGCTCAAGATAGATGAGCAGGTTCCGGCAGCTCAGGATATCCAGTTTGGTGAACGGCGGGTCCATGACCAGGTTCTGTGGGGCGAAGACGACCATTTCCCGGATTTCCTTGCTCACCCGGTAGCCGCCCTCCTCTTCGATGAAATGGCGGCGCAGGCGGTCCTCGGACACGTCCGCGGCGATGTTGGCCGGGTAGACCCCTTTCCGGGCCTTGTCGACGGCTTCCTTGTTCAGATCGGTGGCAAAAACCTGCAGCGTGAACGGGACGCCCGGATCCAACCTCTCGACGGCGGCCCGGAACGCCATGGCCAGGGAATACGCCTCCTCGCCGGTGGAAACTCCGGGGCACCAGGCCCTCAGCGCGGCCCCGCGAGGATGAGCCGCCAGCAGGGCCGGCAACGCTTCGTCGACGAGGTCAGCCCAGACCGGCGGGTCGCGGAAGAAGCCGGTCACGCCGATGAGCAGCTCCTTGAAGAGCAACTCCGTCTCCTGGGGGTTTTGCCGCAGAAAGCGCACGTAATCGGCAATGCGCGCCAGCTGATGCAGCCCCATGCGCCGCTCGATGCGGCGGTAGGTGGTGCTCTTCTTGTAGAGGGAGAAATCGTGACCGGTCTGCGCGCGCAGAAGAATGATCACCTTCTCCAGGCCGCTCTTATCCCGGTCGCCTGCGGCCTCCGCGCCCGCTCGAGTTTCGGCTCCCGGTTGCAGCGCGGGAACGTGTTGAAGATAGGCGAGGATCCGCGCCGGCAGTTCCTCCACCGCCGCCACCACGTCGGCCAACCCCGAGTCGACCGCGCTGCGCGGCATGCCCTGGAATTTGGCCGAGGCGGGATCCTGGACGAAGATCGCGCCGGAATTCTCCTTGATCGCGCGCAGCCCGAGGCTGCCGTCCGAACCCATGCCCGAGAGGATGACGCCGAAACCCTGTTCGTGCTGATCATCCGCCAGGGATCGGAAGAAGTGGTCGATGGGCAACCGCAGACCGCGCGGCGCGACAGGTTCCAGCAGATGGAGCGTGCCGTGCAGCACGGACAGGTCGGCGTTGGGCGGGATCACGTAGACGTGGTTCGGCTCGATCTTCGTCCGGTCCCTGATCTGCGCCACCGGCATGGTGGTCGCGCGCTGGAGCAGCTCCGGCATGATGCCCTTGTGGACCGGATCGAGGTGCTGGACGACGACGAAGGCCATGCCGGTGTCCGGCGGCATGTGGGTCAGGAACAGGCCGAGCGCTTCCAGCCCGCCGGCCGAGGCGCCGATGCCCACGACGGGAAACAGGCGCGGGTACCCGCCCGCGGCCGGGGTGGACAGGGCCGGAGCAGAGGCGCCTGCCCCGCGCGGCCGCGGAACTTTCCTGCCGGTGGGACGCGTCACGATTCCATCTTCCCCGGTGAGTTGCGGACCCGGACCCCTCGCCCCGGAAGAGAATATGCCGAAGACATGGGCTGCGATACCGAGCGGTCCGGATGATCCTAGCGGAAGATCTAGGCGAAATCCAGAGAACCTGCCGGCAATCTGCGTCGAACGCGATCCCAGGGACCGGGCGCCCACAATGAAAGTGCATATTGATTTCATTCCCCCTGGCGGGGCCGTCCACCTTCGAATGCCGTTACAATCGCCGGCGCTGCCGCTATCTTGAAGGATGCCGCGTCGGCACACCTTTCCGCCCCCCGCGACGTTCCCCCGCGACCGAAGGACGCCCATGATCGACGTCAGCCTGAAACCCGACAGCCTGCGCACGGCGACCGCCCGCGCGGTCCTGCGCGGCACGCCCGCGGCCATCGAGCGCCTGCGCGCGCGGACGCTGCCGAAGGGCGACGCCGTGGAAATGGCCCGCGCGGCGGCCGCCCTGGCGGTCAAGCAGACGCCCCAGCTCATCCCCTATTGCCACCCCATCCGCGTGGACTGGGTGGACACGCAGTTCGAACTGGGGCCGGACACCGTCACGATCACGGTGACCGTGCGCGCGGTCGACCGCACCGGCGTCGAGGTCGAGGCCATGACCGGCGCCGCGGTGGCGGCGCTGACGGTCTACGACATGCTGAAGATGATCGACGACACGCTGTCGATCGAGAGCGTGCGCCTGGTCGAAAAGCGCGGCGGCAAGAGCGACCACGCGTCGGCGGCGGTGGCGGCCCTGACCGCGGCCGTGCTGGTGGCCAGCGATTCGGTCGCCGCCGGGCAGAAAGAGGACCTCACGGGCCGCCTGCTGGCCGAACGCCTGACCGCGGCCGGCTACACGGTGGTGGAAACGGCGGTGGTGCCCGACGACACCGGGACGATCGCCGGCAAGGTGCGCCGCTGGGCCGATGAGCAGGAGATCGACCTGGTCGTGACCACCGGCGGCACCGGACTGGGACCCCGGGACCGCACGCCCGAGGCGATGGACGCGGTCTTCGAGCGCGAGGCGCCCGGCCTCATGGAAACCGTTCGCGCGCACGGCCAGCGGCGCACGCCCAAAGCCATGCTGGCCCGCGGACGGGCCGGCGTGCGCGGACGGACGCTGATCGTCAATCTGCCGGGCTCGCGCGGGGCCGTGGCCGACGCGCTGGCGGCCCTGCTGCCCGGGCTGGCCCACGCCTGCGCGATGCTGCGCGGCGAGGGCCACGAGGACGACCCCAGGCCGGCGGCCAAAGGCTGACCCGGCGCATCATTTGCCGCGCCCGGGGCGCCGTGCTAATTTCGTGTGGCGCAGACCGACGAGGCCCACCGGCCGCCCGTTTTCAGGCTTCGAGCGGCAGGGGTCGCACGAAGAAGGGGATCGCGTGAAGAAGGGGATCGCATGAACAAGCCGCGTCTCGGAATGATCATGGTGCTGGTGGTGAGCCTGGTGATCGGCGTGCTCGCCGGCCTGGTGTTCCTGAGCCTGTTCAAGAGCCAGGTGTCGCCGGCGACCCTCTCCGAATTCACGAAGGCCACGTCGCCGGTCACCTTCATCGGCACCGGTATCGGCTTCGGCCTCGTGATCGCGGCCTGGACCATGCTCGTCGCCTGGCTGGCGCCGCGCTTCCGGGGCAAGGGTTCCGACAAGCTGGCCTGACCGGAACCGCGGGGCGGCCCATGCACGAGATGACGATCATCGCCAACGTCCTGGAGATCGCCCACCGGCAGGCCGCCGCCGCGGGCGCCGCGCGTATCAACCGCGTGGTGCTGGAGGTGGGACGGCTGGCCGGCATCGAGACCGACGCGCTGCGGTTCTGCTTCGGGGCGGCGCGCAACGGCCTGTCGGCGGAGGCCGGACTGGAGATCCGCGACGTGCCGGGCCGCGGCCTGTGCGCCGGGTGCGGAGCGGTCGCGGAAGTGAGTGAACCCATCGCCGTGTGCCCGGCCTGCGGCGATGTGCTCGACATCGACGGCGGACGCGAACTGCGCGTGCTGTCGCTGAACGTCGATTGATTCGCGTCGAAACGTCGGAGGCCTTCCATGTGCGACACCTGCGGCTGCGGACAACCTGCGGAAGACGTGACCATCCGCCGGCCGGGCGAACCCGGGTCTGATCACGACCACGGATATGACCACGGACATGACCACGGGCACGACCACGGACATGCGCATCCGCATGAGCACCACCACCACGGCGACCACCCGCACGACCACCATCCCCACGATCACCACCACCACGGCGACGATCATCCGCATAGCCATCCGCACGCCCCGGCCGCCGGCTCGCGCGAGATCGCGGTGGCCGAAGCCGTTCTGGCCGGCAATGACCGCCAGGCGCTGCTGAACCGCGGCTGGTTCGCCGGGCGCGGCGTGCTGGCGCTGAACCTGGTGTCGTCGCCGGGGGCCGGCAAGACGACGCTGCTCGAGCGCACCATCGCCGATCTGGGCGTAGAGATGCCGCTGTGCGTGATCGAGGGCGACCAGCGCACGATGCGCGACGCCGAACGCATCGCCGCCGCCGGAGCGCCCGCCGTGCAGGTGAACACCGGGCGCGGCTGCCATCTCGATGCGGACATGGTCAAGCGCGCCTGCGACAAACTGCAACCGGCCGCCGGCTCGGTGCTCATGATCGAGAACGTGGGCAATCTGGTCTGCCCCGCCATGTTCGACCTGGGCGAAGCGGCCAAGGTCGTCATCATCAGCGTGGCCGAGGGCGACGACAAGCCGCTGAAGTACCCCCACATGTTCGCCGCCTCCACGCTGTGCCTGATCAACAAGCTGGACCTGCTGCCGTACGTGCAGTTCGACCTGGAGGCCTGCGAGCGCGCCGCGCGCGCGGTCAACCCGCGCCTGGAGATCCTGCGCGTCTCCGCCACGACCGGCCAGGGGCTGGACCGGTGGTACGACTGGCTGCGGGCGCGCCGCGCCGCGCCGTCCGGCGACTGACCATGAATCCCGATGGCGACCCCGATCCGGTCCGTGTCCGCCTGACGGTGCGCGGCATCGTGCAGGGTGTCGGCTTTCGGCCGTTCGTGCACCGGTTGGCCGTGTCGGAGGGTCTGACCGGAAGCGTCGTCAACACCAGCGCCGGCGTCGTGATCGAAGTGCAGGGCCGACCGCCCGCGCTCGGAAGGTTCAACCGGCGGTTGCGCGACGAAGCGCCGCCGCTCGCCTCCATTCTCGGCCTGACCAGCGTCCTGCTGCCGCCGGTTGCGGAAAACGGCTTCGTGATCGGCGCCTCGCGCGACCAGCGCGGCGGTGATGCGGTCGGCCTGACCACGGCCGTTCCGCCCGACGTCGCCCTGTGCGCCGACTGCCGGCGCGAGATCCGCGATCCGCACGACCGCCGCTTCGGCTACGCCTTCACCAACTGCACCAACTGCGGGCCGCGCTGGACGCTCATCGACAGCCTGCCCTACGACCGGCCGCGCACGAGCATGGCCCGCTTCCCGATGTGCGACGCCTGCCGCGCCGAATACGGCGATCCCGCCGACCGCCGCTTCCACGCCCAGCCCAACGCGTGCGCCGACTGCGGCCCGCGCCCGTGGCTGTGCGGGCCCGACGGCGTCGACTGCGGCGAAGTGCGTCCCGTGGCCGCCGCCGCCGTCGCCCTGGCCGCGGGTGAAATCGTGGCGGTGCGCGGCCTGGGCGGGTTCCATCTGGCGGTGCGCGCCGACGACGACGCGGCCGTCGCCCGCTTGCGCCGGCGCAAGCACCGGGCGGCCAAACCGCTGGCCCTGATGGTGGCCGACCTCGCGGGCGCCCGGGCGCTGGCGAACGTGACGCCGGACGAGGAAGCCGCCCTGATGTCGCCGGCGGCGCCGATCGTCCTGCTGGAGCGCCGCGCGGCCGCCGCCGTGGCGCCTGCCGTGGCGCCGGGCCATCGCCGACTGGGCGTGATGGTGGCCGCCACGCCGCTGCACCTGCTGCTGTTCGACGAAACGGCCGCGCTCGGACTGGGCGCCCTGGTCATGACCAGCGGCAACGCGGCGGATGAACCGGTCTGCATCGGCAACGACGACGCGCTGGAGCGCCTGCAGGGCATCGCCGACCACTGGCTGCTGCACGACCGCGAGATCGTGCGGCGGGCCGACGATTCGGTGCTGCAGATCGTCGGCGACGCGCCGTTGCTGCTGCGCCGCAGCCGCGGCTTCGCACCGGTGCCGATCCCGGTCGACGTGCCGGATGGCGGTGCTGTCCTGGCGGTGGGCGGCGACCTCAAGGGCACGGTCTGCCTGCTGAAGGACGGCTGGGCCTTCCTCAGCCCGCACATCGGCGATCTGGAGGACCTGCGCACGCGCGCGTTCTTCGCCGAGACCGTGTCGGGAATGTCGTCGCTGCTCGACGCGACTCCGGTGGCCATCGCGCACGACCGGCACCCCGGCTACGCGTCGGCCAACTGGGCCCGCGACGAGAGCCGGCGCCGCGGCGTGCCCGCGATCGACGTGCAGCACCACCACGCGCACCTGGTCGCCGTGCAGGCCGAGCACCAGGTGAAGGGACCGTGCGTGGGGATCATCCTGGACGGCACCGGCTACGGCGACGACGGCACGATCTGGGGCGGCGAACTGCTGATCGGCGACGCGGCGGGCTTCACGCGCGCCGGCTGGTTCGAGCCCGTGCCCCTGCCGGGCGGCGATGCCGCCATCCGCGCGCCGTGGCGGACGGCGATCGGCTACCTGCGCCAGGCGGGCCTCTTGGGTCCGCTGCCGACGCCCGATGATTTCGACCCGGCCCCGGCCCTGGAGCGCCTGGCTGCCGATTGGCCCGCGCTGGCGGCCAAGCCCGCCGCGATGGTGCTGGAAATGCTCGCGCGTGACATCAACAGCCCCCTCACCAGCAGCTGCGGCCGGCTGTTCGACGCCGTGGCCGCGTTGGCCGGCGTGCGGCTGGAGATCGCCTACGAGGCGCAGGCGGCGCTGGAGTGGATGGCGCTGACCGACGCGGCGGCCGTGGCGTCGGCGGCGCCGCTGCCCGGCGTGCTGGAGGACTTGCGCCGGCGCAAGTGGGAAGTTGCGGACAAGCGGAACGGTGCCCTGCTCCTGCCCACCGGCGCCATCATCCGCGGCGTCGCGCTACGGTTGCGGGCGGGCGACACCCCGGCCGCGGTCAGCGCCGCCTTCCACCGCACACTGATCGACATGCTGGCGGAAGCTGCGATGGGCCTCGCCACGCGCGCGGGTGGCCTGCCCGTCGTGCTGGGCGGCGGCGTGTTCCTGAACGAACTGCTGACGGCGGGTCTGGAGAAGCGATTGCGGGACGACGGCGTCACCGTCCATCGGCCCCGGCTGGCGCCGCCCGGCGACGGCGGGCTGGCCCTGGGCCAGGCCGTGATCGCGGCGCACCGGCTGGCGGCCGGCGCGGACGGCAACTGAACCGGAACGGGAGTTCATCATGTGCCTGGCCATCCCCGGCCGCATCATCGACCGGTACGAGGACAGCGGCCTGCCCATGGCGCGCATCGACTACGCGGGCGCCGTGGCCGCGGCCTGCCTGTCGTACACGCCCGAAGCGGGCATCGGCGACTACGTGCTGGTGCACGCCGGCTTCGCCCTGCAGGTGCTGAACGAGGAAGAGGCGCAGGCGAGCCTGGTCGAATTGTCGCGGCTGGCCGCGCTGATGGATGCGGAGGTCTCCCCTGAGGACGCGCGGGATACGCCGTGAAGTACCTCGACGAGTTCCGCGATCCCGTCCTGGCGCGCTCCCTGGTCGAGCGGTTGCGCCGCGCCGTGACGCGGCCTTGGACGATCATGGAGATCTGCGGCGGCCAGACGCACAGCATCCTGCGGCACGGCATCGACCAGGTGCTGCCGCCGGGACTGGAACTGGTGCACGGGCCCGGCTGCCCCGTGTGCGTGACGCCGCTGGAGACCATCGACCGCGCGCTGGCGGTCGCCGCCAGGCCCGAAGTCATCCTGACCAGCTTCGGCGACATGCTGCGGGTGCCGGGCTCGCGCGGCAGCCTACTGGAGGCCCGCAGTCGCGGCGCCGACGTGCGCATGGTGTATTCGCCGCTGGAGGCGCTGGCCCTGGCGCGCGCGAACCCGGAGCGCGAGGTCGTGTTCCTGGCCGTCGGCTTCGAGACCACCGCGCCCGGCAACGCCATGGCCGTGCACGCGGCAGCCGCGTCGCGGCTGACCAACTACAGCCAGATCGTCAGCCACGTGCTGGTGCCGCCGGCGATGGCCGCGATCCTCGAGGCGCCGGGCAACCGCGTGAACGCCTTCCTGGCGGCGGGCCACGTCTGCACGGTGACGGGTTGGCGCATGTACGAACCGGTCGCCGCGAAGCACCGCGTGCCCATCGTGCCCACCGGCTTCGAGCCGGTGGACATCCTCGAAGGCCTGCTGCAAACGGTGGAGCTGCTCGAGAGCGGGCAACCGCGCGTGGTCAACCGCTACGGGCGCGCCGTGCTTCCGGACGGCAACCCCGCCGCGCGCGCGGTGGTCGACCAGGTGTACGAGGTGTGCGACCGCAAGTGGCGGGGCATCGGCGTCATCCCGGCCAGCGGATTGCGGCTGCGCGAGGCGTACGCGGCCTGGGACGCCGAGCGCAAATTCGCCGTGACGGACATCGAACCGGCCGAGCCCGAGCAGTGCGTCGCCGGCCTGATCCTCCAGGGCCGCCTGAAGCCCGCCGACTGCCCGGCATTCGGCCGCGAGTGCACGCCGCAGTCGCCGCTGGGCGCCACCATGGTCTCGTCCGAGGGCGCCTGCGCCGCCTGGTACCGTTACGGCCGAAGGAGCCCCCAATGACCGACCGTCCCGATTTCAACGGCTTCCACTGCCCGCTGCCGCACCTCGATCACGACACGATCCAGATGGCGCACGGGGCCGGCGGACGGCTTTCGGCCGACCTGTTCGAACGGCTCATCCTGCCGCGCTTCACCAGCGCCGAACTGGCGCCCCGCGCCGACGGCGCGCTGCTGGATCTGCCCCCCGGACGCGTGGCCTTCAGCACCGACACTTTCGTGGTCACGCCGCTGTTCTTTCCCGGCGGCGACATCGGCGAACTGGCCGTCTGCGGCACCGTCAACGACGTGGCCATGACCGGCGCCGTGCCCCTGGTGCTGTCGGTCGCCTTCGTGCTGGAAGAGGGGCTGCCGCTGGCCGACTTCCACCGCATCCTCTGCTCGATGGAGCGGGCGGCGGCTCGGGCCGGCGTGCGCGTGGTGACCGGCGACACGAAAGTCGTCGGCCGCGGGCAATGCGACGGAATCTACATCAACACCAGCGGGCTGGGCGTCGTTCCGGCAGGGCGGCACCTGGGGGCCGAGCGCATCGCGCCCGGCGACGCGGTGCTGGTCTCGGGCACGATGGGCGACCACGGCGTGGCCATCCTGACGGCGCGCGCCGGGCTCGGCGTGCAGTCGGCGCCGGCCAGCGATTGCGCCCCGCTGGGTGGCCTGGTCGAGGCGCTGCTGGCCTCGGGCGCCGACGTGAAAGCGCTGCGCGACCCCACGCGCGGCGGGCTGGCCGCGGTGCTGAACGAATTCGCGGCGAGCGCCCGCGCCGGTTTCGTGATCGACGACGGCGCCGTGCCGGTGCGGCCGGACGTGGCCGGCATCTGCGAGATGCTGGGTCTGGACCCGCTGCACGCCGCCTGCGAGGGCAAACTGGTGGCCGTGGTGGCCGCCGGCGACGCCGACCGCGCGCTCGCGGCCCTGCGCGCGCACGAACTGGGCCGGGACGCCGCGCGGATCGGCGCCGTGACCGGTCTGCACCCGGGCGTGGTCACGATGACCACCGCCCTGGGCGTCGAGCGCGTGCTGGACATGCCGGTCGGGGAACAGCTGCCGCGGATCTGCTGACGCTATTCGGGCCAGGCGAAGCGCTCCGAGAGCGCGTGCACGGTGGCCTCTTCATCCTTCGCGTGCACCACGAACGACACGCTGTTGACCGACGAGCAGATCGAGAGCACCGTCAGTTTGTGGTCGGCGAGCGTGTCGATGAACTCGTTCGCCAGGCCGTAGCGCTCCAGGAAATGCGGCCCGTACACGGTCAGGACGACCACCGGGTGCGCCACGACGACCCGGCGCGGCGCCAGTTCGTTGGAGAGCATGGCCAGCAGGGGCTCGGCGCGCGGAAGGTCGGTCGCGTTCAGGCAGATGCAGAGATTCTCGGCGTCCTCGGCGTCCCAGCTGACGACCAGGTAGCTGAGCGGGATCGCGTGCTCGCCGAACCGCTTCAGCGCCTCGCTGCGCGCGCCGGACAGGGGGGCGAACCCGCGCATCTCGACCAGTGCCAGGTCGCTCCGTCGCGTCAACCCGCCGCATTCGATCCGTCCGCTCACGCCGCCCCCCCGCCGCCCGGCCCAGCCGGCGGCTCATCCGGTAGATCGACCGTCACCGTCGTCCCTTGATCCGGAACACTGGCCAGCGACACCGTTCCGCCCAGTTCGTGCGCCAGTCGGTGCACGATCGGCAGCCCCAGCCCCGTGCCCAGGCTGCTGCGCCGCTGCGCCGCCGCCGTCCGGTAGAACTCGTCGAAAACCCGCGACTGCTCGTCCGGCGCGATGCCGATGCCCTCGTCCGTCACTTCCAGCCGCGCGCCGGCTTCACGGGGCGCCACCGTGACGATGACCGGACCGCCCTCGCGGTTGTAGCGGATGGCGTTGTTCACCAGGTTGCCCAGGATCTTGGCCACGGCCGGCCCGCTGGTCGTCACGATCACGTCGCCGGCCGGAGCCCGCAACTCCAACCGCTGCCCCGTCGCCGTGGCCAGTTCCCGCTGCTCGTCCAGCACCCGCGCAGCCAGGGCCGTCAGTTCGACCGGCACCGCCGGTTCGTGGCGCAGCACGCCGGTGCGCGTCAGGTCGGCCAGATCCTTGACGATCTCGGTGGTCTGGTCCAGGCGGCGCTGCGCCCGGTCGAGCAGATCCCGCGCGCCCGGATCCAGATTGTCCGCGTGCAGATCCATGACGGCTTCGATGGCGCTGCGCGCCGTGTTCACCGGCGACTTGATCTCGTGCGTGACGAAGCGGAAGAAGTCGATCATGGCCCGGTCGGCCGCCACCAGTTCGCCCTGGCGCGCCACCAGTTCGTCCTTGATGGCGCGGTTGTGACGCATGATCGAGGCGCTGACGAAGGCGCCGCTGAGCAGCACGAACCAGAACGAGCCCAGCGTGGCCAGGATGTAGCTCAGTTCATGCGTCATCGTGCTGACGCCCAGCAGGTGGTTGTGCGGCAGCCAGCCCAGATACTCGCCCACGACCTCGGCCGTGAACAGGCCGATGGCCAGCCAGGCGATCGAGAAGATCTCGCGCCCCTTGAACAGCAGCGCCGCGATCACCACGTGCAGCACGTAGACGTACAGGAAGGGGTTCTCGACGCCGCCGGTCAGGTTGAGCACCACCGTCAACAGGATCAGATCGCAGGCCATCTCCAGCTTGACGATGCGGATCTCGGTGCGGATGGAGCGGGCGGGCAGCAGGCGGTTGCGGACGACGTAGCCCAGGTTCATCAGGGCCAGCACACCGGCCGCCGTCAACATGGGTCGCACCGGCAAGGGGATGATGGTGGCAGCGCCCAGGACGGTGACGGCGGCGATCAGGACGACGACCACGCCCCAGCGCAGCCGGTTGAGCCAGTCCAGACGCCGGCGCAGGGACGTCGCCGAGACGAACAGCGAGGCTTCGGGCGTCAGGGTCAGGTCCGGCCGCAACGTCGCCTCCCCGGTCGCGCCTGAGGTGTCGGCGCCCGGCTCAGTTCGTGGTCGGCAGGTGCCGCCGCACCAGGTCCACCAGCTTGCGCGGGCTGATCGGCTTTTCGATGAACTCGCTGACGGGCAGGAAGTCGGCGTCCTTGCTCTTGTCGAAGCTGAAGCCCGTGCGCTCACCGATCGCCGACAGCATGATGATCGGCGTGTCTTTGGTCAAGGGATCGCTGCGCAGCCGGTAGGCGACCTGGAAACCCTCGTCCACGGTCCCCATCATGATGTCCAGCAGGATCAGGTCCGGCTGCTGCTCGCGCGCCAGGGCGAAGCCGCGTTCGCCGTTCTGGGCGTCGATCACCCGCAGCTTCTCGCGCTCGAGCGTGACCCGGATGATCTCCACCAGGTCGATGTCGTCGTCGATGACGAGCACGGTCCGTTCACTCATGACGCAAGACCTCCGCCTGTATAAGGCCGACCACGCGGGGAACCGCCGCGGCCACCACGTCCGACAATCCGCTGCCCATGGCCACCCGCGCCGGCTCCACGCCGATCACCAGGAGGTCCTTCGGCATCCGCCCCAGATGCGCCGCCAGCCCGAAGGCCTCGGCCAGTCCCAGTCCGTGCAGCGACAGGCCGTCGCCGCGGATCCGCAGGCGCGCCTCTTCGGGCCGGAACATCGCCACTTCCCCGGGCGGAAGTCCCATCTGCGCCGCGTCGACCACCACGCAGCGCCCGCCGGGCTCCAGATGGTCGACGAGCGCCAGCGCGTCGGTTCCCAGATCGATCAGTTCGGGCCGATCGGCGGCGTCGGCGGGCCAGATGGCGCCCAACTGCGCCAGCACGGCAGCTCCCACGCCGTCGTCGCCGCAGAACGCATTGCCCACCGCGATGACCTTCACGTCCGCCTACTCCAGGAACTCGACATCCAGCATGTGCACCGAACAGCTGATGCAGGGATCGTACGCCCTGACCAGCATCTCCAGCCAGGAGGTGATCTCCTCCTTCGACTTCACGGCCACGACCTCGGGCACCAGCTTCTTCATGTCGTCGTCGATGTTGGCCAGGTTCTGCCCCGTGGGGATGATGCAGTTGGCCTTCACGATGCGCGCCTGCCGGTCGTAGGTGTACTCGTGGTACAGGATGCCGCGCGGCACCTCGGTCGACCCGATGCCGGTGCCGAAGCGGGTCGGCTCCTGGTTCGGCGTCTCGAGCTTCGGCCCCATGTCCAGCAGCTTGTCGATGATGGCGACGGCGTCCAGGGCGCAGTGCCCGGCCTCGACCACCTGCGCGATCGTGTTCATGTACGGGTTCGTGCAGCCCGGCTTCAGGCCCAGCGCGGCCGCCGCCTGCAGCGACTCGGGGCAGAGCCGGTCATGGTTGTTGTTCCAGCGCGCCAGCGCGCCGACCATGTAGCTGGTGCGGTTGGCCCGGCAGTGCTTGCTGGTGCTGTGCGGCACCACGAACTCGTTGGTCATCCGACGGTACTCGCTGTCCGGGACGCGACCGGTGTCGGTGCTGCAGATGTCGCCGTCGTACAGGGCATAATCGCCGTCGCTGCGCAGCGAGATGTACTCGGTCGGCCGCTCGAACTGCGGGATGGCCGCCGCCAGCGACGCCACCGTCTCGACCGTGGCCAGGAAGTCGGGCACCATCTGCTCGACCAGTTTCCGGCGCAGATCCTTCAGCGTGGCGGCGGTCGGCACGTGCGTGAACCCGCCGGGCACGCAGGTGATCGGATGCACGGCGCGTCCGCCGACGGCGTCGCCGATGTCGTTGGCCAGCTTCTTCATGCGCAGCGCCCGCAGCACCACCTCGGGGTGCGTGCCCACGAGCGGGATCACCGACTTCACCTTCAGGAAGTCGGGCGCCGCCAGGAAGTAGGCGTGCAGGATGTTCGACTGCAGCGTGGCCCCGTGCACCAGCAGCTTGCGCAGCAGCACCGTCTGTTCGGTGACGGCCAGGCCCAGCGCCTGCTCGGTGGCCTTCAGCGACGTCAGCTGGTGGCCCAGCGAACAGATGCCGCAGATGCGCGAGGTGATGATCGCGGCCTCGTGGAAGCTGCGGCCCTTGAGCAGCGCCTCGAAGTAGCGCGGCGCCTCGACGATGTCGAGCTGCGCCTTGTGCAGCACCCCGTTCTTCATGTCGACGACGATGTTGCCGTGGCCTTCGACGCGGGTCAGGTGCTTGACGGTGATATCCAGATCCCTGCTCATGCCCTGACCCCCTGGAGCCGGTAGGCGTTGTAGAGCTGAAGGCGCTTCCAGGCCTCGTCCATGGCCAGCCCGTGCGAGGCCAGCGTCTCGGCCATGCCGGCCAGGTTCGGCTCGGACACCAGCCCGCGGCAGCCGATGCAGTACTGCCCGAAGTTCGTGCACTGGGAGTTGCAGCCCCCGCGCGTGACCGGGCCCAGGCAGATCATGCCGCGCTCGAAGACGCACTCGTTCTCGTTCAGCTTGCACTCCACGCATACGGACTGGTCGGGCTCGGCGAACTGCTTGCCCATCACCAGCGCTGTGAACAGGCGCAGGAACTCGCCCTGGGTCATCGGGCAGCCGCGCACGTTGTGGTCGACCTTCACCACCGCCGACAGCGGCAGCGCCGGCAGCGTCGGGAACAGGTACTGGTCCTTCCCGTAGACCTCGGCCCGCACCTCCTCGATCGGGTGCAGGTTCTTGATGGCGTTGACACCGCCGTCGACCGCGCAGGAACCCAGCGCCACCAGCACCTTCGACCGGCGCCGGATGTCGTGGATCCTCTTGATGCAGTCGGGCGTCGACAGCGCGCCTTCGACGAAGGCGATGTCGTATTCGTCGGCGCGGTCGTCCATGGCCTCGCGCCATTCGACGATGTCCACCTGCGCCAGGATGTCCAGCAGCTGATCCTCGAAGTTCAGCTGGGAAAGCTCGCAGCCTTCGCAGCCGGTGAAATCGAAGATCGCGACGCGTGGCTTGTTCGCCATCACAGGGCCTCCCGCAGCTTCGCGATGTCCGGCAGGTGGTAGACCGGCCCGTCCTGGCAGACGTAGCTGCCGTTGATCTGGCAATGGCCGCACTTGCCCACGCCGCACTTCATGCGCCGCTCCAGCGACAGGTAGATGTTGTCGTCCGGCAGGCCTTTGCCGCGCAGGGTCAGCACGACGAAGCGGTACATCACCGGCGGCCCGCAGACGCAGCAGACCGTGTTGGGCAGGTCCAGCTGCAGACCCGGCAGCAGCGTCGTGATGACGCCGGTGCGGCCGCGCCAGTCCGGCGATCCGCGGTCGACCGTGACGTGGTACTCCACGCGCGGGTCCTTCTCCCAGGCGGCCAGTTCGTCGGTGAACAGCAGCTCGGTGTCGCTGCGGCTGCCGTAGCAGATGATCAGCCGGCCGAATTCGTCACGACGATCGAGCACGTAGTTGATCATCGAGCGCATGGGCACCAGCCCGATGCCGCCGGCGACGATCAGCACATCCTTGCCGCGGAACTTCGACACGTCGATGCCGTTGCCGAAGGGGCCGCGGATACCGATCTTACGCCCGGGCTGGTAGCCGGCCAGCACCTCGGTCAGCATGCCGACGCGGCGGATCCCCATCTCGAATTCGCCGTGCCGCGTGGGCGAGGACGAGATCGAGATGGGCGCTTCGCCGACACCGAACAGCGAGACTTCCACGAACTGGCCCGGCTGGTGGCCCAGTTCGCGTCCACCCGGCATCTTCACCGTGTAGAGCGTCTCCATTTCGGTCAACCGCCGTACCGCGGTGATCTCGGCCATCTCCGGCAGGTAGAGTTCCCGGGTTTCGAGGCCCGGTTTCAGGATCTGCAGTTCCATGCCGTCACTCCATTCGGGCCGGCCGTTCAGGCGGTGATCTTCTCTTCGCGCTCGGCGTCGCGAATCAGCCGGTTGACGATGTCGACGATGCTGATGCCGGCGGTGCAGGCCGCCGTGCAGCGGCCGCAGCCGACGCACCAGGGCTGCCCGGTGGCATCGCTCAGGTACTTGAACTTGCGGTAGATGCGGTGGCGTTGCCGGGCGGCGGACTTTTCGCGGAAGACCTCGCCGCCGGCCACCTCGGTGAAGCCGCGCAGCATGCAGCCGTCCCAGGAGCGCTCGCGGCTGCCCGAGTCGCCGGTGACCGCGACCTGGTCCTCGACGTTGAAGCAGTAGCACGTCGGACACACCAGGTTGCAGGTGCCGCAGCTGAGGCAGGACCGCGCCGTCTCGTTCCAGACGGGGTGGTCGTAACTGGCTTCCAGGATGCGGCCCAGGCTGTCCTGGGGTACGTAGATGTGCTGCGTGAAGTGCTCACGCTTCGGCTTGGGCAGCGCATGGGGCGGCAGCGCGAAGCCCTGCAACAGCGCGGCCCCTTCCCCGGTCAGGACGTCGACGATCCAGCCGTCGGGATGCCGCGTCAGGAACACGTCGCTGCCCGTCATGTCGTAGGGGTCGATGCCCACCGAGCCGGCGAAATGGAACTTGTCCGGGACGTACGAGACGCCGATGAACCGCGCGCCCTGGCGCCGGACCAGGTAGTTCCGTTCGGGTTTGCCGGTCAGGAAGTTGTGGTCCAGGCGCTTCACGGCGGCCAGGTCGTACGAGTGCACGCCCAGGAAGACGGCGTTTACGGGCTCGACCTGCGGCGCGGTCGCCGTGTCGGTCTTCAGATCGAAATCCATCAGCGTTTCACGGGGCGGCAGGAAGTACTTCTTCACCGAACCCAGCACCCGCGGATAGTCGAGCTCCACGGCGGCGGGGTCTGAGGTCTTCTCGAAGGCGAACGAGCGCTGACCCCGGCGATGCGGCGCGTAAACGGTGTGGCGCGTCTGCAGGTGGACGATGAAGTCCAAGACCCGCGCCTGCTCCAGGAATGACTGAGCCATGCGTGCACCCCTCGTGGTTGGATCGCGGGGACCCGGGTCCGGACGCGGGTCCGCCGGGCCCCGCAGGTCGGGCGCCGGCTGCGCGGAACAAATGTTATTTGATAAACAGGTATAAGCAAGAACTATATCAAGACTAATTCACTCAACAAGTTAGCCCACAGACACCGGCTCAATCCCAGTCGTGGGCGTGGTAGTGGGTGTGCTCCAAGGGATCGTCGTCGTGGCCATCACCCGGTGCGTGCCGGTGGCGGTGGCTGTGCAACAGGTTGGCCCGCAGCAGGATGTCCCGATCGCGCTGCGGGGACAACGCCTCGCCGTCGTGGATCAGCGTGTGGTCCTCGCCCAGCACCAGGCAGCGCCGGCCCAGCTCGGCGGCCAGGGACAGGTTGTGCGTGGCCACGATCAGCGTCTGCGGCAGGTCCTGCAGAAAATCGACCAGCCAGCCGCTGCTGCGCGGGTCCAGGGCGGCGGTCGGCTCGTCCAGAAGCAGCAGCTTCGGGTCCAGGACCAGCAGCGAAGCCAGCCCGACCAGCTGCTTCTGCCCCGCGCTCAGCGTCCACGGCGCGCGCATCAGCACCGCTTCGAGCCCCACGCGCGCAGCCCAGGCACGGGCGCGGTCCGCGGCGTCGGGCAGACCGTGCTGCCGCGGACCGAAGGCGATCTCGTCCAGTACGGTGGCGTTGAAGAGCATCGCGTCCGCTTGCTGGAACAGAAGGCCCACGTCGCGCCGGAAACGGCGGCGGTACTCGCGGTCGCGCAGCCCTTCGTGCACGGCGCGGTCGTCGTAGACCACGCGGCCGCGCGTGGGCGCCAGCACGCCGGCCATCAGTTTCAGCAGCGTCGACTTGCCGCAGCCGTTGCTGCCCAGCAGCACGACCTTCTGGCCCGCCTCCACGCGCAGGTCGATGCCGGCCAGGCTGACCTGGTCGCCGAAAACGTGCCGGAGTCCCTCAGTCGCGATCAAGGAAGAACCCCCGCGCGTCCAGCGCCTCGGTCATGGTGGTCGCGTCGTGTTCGGCGCGCCGAAGGAACCAGGCCGCGGTCGCGGCGCCGTGCCGAAGCGCCACCCGCGGGCCCACCCGCCGTGGCGACCGCGCCGTCAGCGCCAGCCGGAAGTCGGTGAACAGTCGCCGGAAGGCCAGCACCTGGCTGGTCGCCAGCACCAGCACGAACCGCAGCGTCGGGCTGAACGAAAGCGCGCGCGGCAGCGACACCAGGGGCAGCACCCGGAAGGCCAGCGCGGTCATCAGCAGCACGCGCAGACCCAGCCGCAACGGCGTCGTCAGCGCGGCCCGCCAGTCCGCGCCTTCGGCCAGCATCCAGCCAAGAGCCACGGCGACGGCGAACGGCAGCGCCGCCAGCAGCACGCGGCGGGTCAGCGCCCAGGCGCCGCGGCCGGACGAGGCCAGGACCGTGACGAGCGCCAGACCGAGCCAGAGCGGATCGTGGACCACCGAGGCAGCCACGACCGCGGCCAGATACGTCAGGAGAAGGGCCCGGTCCTTCATGGCCCGCTCCGGCGGCCCAGGGCGCGCCAGGCCATGACCGTCACCAGGCCGTCGGCCACGCCCACCAGCATGTGCGGTAGCACGATCGCCGGCAGCGTCACCGACCAGCCGAACGGGAAGAACAGAGGCTGACCGTCGGCGGCGACCGCCAGGCGGGGCTGCCAGCCGAGCACCAGCGCGACCAGAACGGCCGGCACCACCGTGCCGATCCAGCCGGCCGTGAACAGCGCCGCTGTCCGCCACGGGATCAGCAGCAGCGCGCCGCGCGCCGCCAGCCCGCCGCACAACCCGACCGCCAGGGCGTTGACCGGCAGCGCGGTGACGCCCCCATCGCCGAGCATCAGGGCCTGGATCAGGAAGACCAGCGACAGCGACAGGAACGTCTGCCAGGCGCCGAAGAGCGCCGCCATCATGCCCACGCCGGTGATGTGCGCCGTGGTGCCGCCGGGCAGCGGGATCGTCACCAGCATCAGTGCGTAGGCCACCGCCGTGGCCACCGCCAGCCTGGGGACCGCCGCCGGTTCGAGGGTGCGACGCAGCCGGCGCAGCCCCGCGGCCCAGAGCACGCCCGCGATGCCGTACGCCGGAGCGTAGACCTGCGGGGCAATGAAGCCGTCGGGGATGTGCACGTCCGCTTCCCGCTTCAGCCGGCGCGACGGCGCAGCAGGTATCCCGTGGCGAACACGGCGAGCAGCGCCGCGGCGCCGACGGTGGCGCGCAGCGCGCGGCGATTGTCGGCCGGTCGGGCTGCCGCAGGTTCATGTTCATGTTCATGTTCGTGATCGTGTCCGTGCATGGAGTCCGAACCCACGATGTCGAACTGCTCGTGATCGTGCTCATAGATGGCCGCCGAACCGTCCGTCGACATATTCACCGCCGTGCTGTCCACATCGATGGTCACCACGGCGCCATGGCCGTCGGCGCTGGCCACGCGCACCTTCCAGGCGCCGGCGTGGTCGGGCAGGAAGACCACGCGGCCCAGGTTGTCGGTCGTCCCGGTCAGAAAGGCCGTTTCGGAGCCGGGCGCCATCACGGTGAAACCGGCGCCGGCCATCGGCTCGCCGTTCTCGTGCGTGAGGGTGACGATGGTCATCGCGCCGACGGCGACTTCGGTGCGGACTCCGTGCGCGGCGGCCGGTCCGGACAGCGCCAACGGCAGCAGGACGAGGATTGCGATCGCGAACTTGCGCATATCTCCCTCGATCTGTTCATGTTAATGAATTGTCAGCTGTTCCCCCAGCAAGACGATACTACCGGCCGGGCTCCCGGTCAAATCAAGCTATCACTATTTAAAACAACAACTTGGCCTTGAGCTGCCGGCCCCCTTGCGACGCCCGGGCGTTCGTGGTATTGTCCGCAGGCCGCGTCCCGTTGACCGCGGCGACCTCCGGCGCCCTCGCCCCGCCTGCCGCCCGCAGGCCGACGCCTTTTGCTGAGGCCGATTCCGATTCCCGCCACGCAACCGAGGAGGTAGCGCCCGACGGCGCGCGCCTGCCGCTCGCCGGCTTCTCGCCCTGTGATGTCCGCCATTCATCGGACTCGCCATCGAGAGGGGTGACCATGAAGAAGTTCCTCACCATCGCCATCGCGCTGCTGGTTCTGCTGCCGTTCACCGGTTGCAGTGTCGACCGCGCGCTCGCGCCCGAGACCCGCGCCGATGTCAGCACGCAGACGCTCGATCCCGCGACGCTCGCCGCGGACCTGCTGCGCCAGACCGGCTGGGAGCCGGCCGAAGACCAGACCCTGCCCGAAACGTCCGCCGACAAGCTGGCCGGTCCGCTCACGTTCATCGAGCGGACCGAGGTCGCGCCCGGCATCGCCCACTACTACTGGGAAGTGCAGGTGAGCGCCGCGCCCGAGGATCGCATCGGCCTGCACCGCGTGGTGCGCGAGAAGCGGCCCGGCGTGCCGGAGCGGTCGCGGCTGCCCGTGTTCCTCCAGCACGGCGACGCCAAGAACTTCGTCGGCATGTTCCTGCCCGGCACGCTGTCGGCCACCATGCCGGACGATTTCGGCGCCGCGATCTACTGGGCACGGGCAGGTATCGACGTCTGGGGCATCGACCAGGCCTGGAACCTGGTGACGGCCGGGACGACCGATTTCACGTTCATGGCGAACTGGGGCGTCGACAAACAGTACCGCGACCTGCAGCTGGGCGTGGCCATCGCCCGCCTCGCCCGCCTGTTGACCGGCAACGGCTTCGGGCTGATCGACCTGCTGGGCTACAGCAGCGGCTCGGTGACCGGCTACGCGCTGGTCAACGCGGAAACGCAGCTGCCCCCGGGCCTGCGGCAGATCGGCGGCTGGATCCCGGTGGACTACAGCCCCATCACCGACAACGAGGACTGGAACACGATCCAGAACTGCGACTACGTCCCCGGACTGCAGGCGCAGATCGACGCGGGTGACTACGGCTACTTCGTGGGCTTCGACTATCTGGGCAACCTGGCCCGCGACGATCCCGACGGAGACTCGCCGATGATCCCCGGCTTCACCAATCTGCAGACGGCCATCTGGTTCGGCGCCGGCCCCATCTTCAACGTGGGCGGCATCCACTACCTGGCCGGGATCTGGGAGAACGAGCTGCCCGTCGATCTCGTGCACGTGACGGTGGAGCAGTGGCTGGACTTCATGGTCGCCGGCGCGCCCTGGGAGCCGGTCCGCTTCATCCTGGACTACGCCATCTGGGGCTGCATGGAACAGGACGTGCCCTGGGATGACCACTTCGCCGAGATCACGGTGCCGGTGCTGAACATCGCGCCGGCCGGAGGCATCGGCCCCACGACCCACTGGTGCCTGAGCCAGCTGGGCAGCAACGACATCACCGACCTGACCATCCAGCTGCTGCCGGACGATCAGGCCCTTTACGACTACGGCCACATCGACCTGTGGATCGGGCGGGAGTCGCCGGAGCTGGTCTGGCAGCCCATCCTCGACTGGATCGTGGCTCATGGCCATCGGGGCCACGGGAATGCGGTCGCGCACGCGCACTAGTTCGTCGCAGGACGCCGCTCCTCGCGCGAACGCGCCCCGGCCGTGGAAGGCGGCCGGGGCGCGCGGCGTACCGGGCAGGGCCGGCCCCGACCCGGGATCGTCACCGAATCGTCGATGGACCCACCGCAGGCGGATCAGTCGCAGCTCGCCCCCAGACCCTGCGTCATCAGGGCCAGATCGGACAGATTGACCCGGCCATCCCAGTTGAAGTCGCTGCGGTAGGTATAGGCGCGGAAGAAGTCGCCGATGAACAGCGGCACGTCCGACAGGTCGACCCGCAGATCACCGTTGATGTCCGGGCTGTTGAAGTACACGGCGCTCCCGAGTTCGAGCATCTGGTTGGGGCAGACCGGAATCCAGAGCGTGATGTCGCCCGTCTCTTCGGGGCCGCGATGTCCGCCTCCGCGCAGGTCCGGCAGAAGGCTGACCCAGCCGTTCTCGTCCCTCGTGATTTCGTTGACGAACGACCCGCACAGGACGGCCGGACCACCGTTCCACCACTCCACCGGGATGATGTCGTCCGGCTGCGCTGCGGCGCCGATCAGGGCGACGGGGAACCGCAACGCGACTTCGGTCGCGATCCCGCCGGCCAGGAAGCCGCGGGATTCACGGTCGGGCAGCAGGCAGATCGAGACCGGTCCGCCGCCGGGTTCCCAAACGTACTCGAGGATGAGGTCGATGCTGGGCACGCAGGCGTTTGCGGGCAATGACGGCGTCATGATCAGCAATGCGGTCAATGCTGCGGCCACGAGCCGGAACTGGGTCTTCACAGTGCGAACTCCACTTTCCGCAGTCACCAGGGCCCGTCGGCGGTGACCTTGACGAATGAATCGCCCTCCAGCCGATACAGCCCCAGGTAGCCGCCGGCCCAGAGCCGGCCGTCACGATCCTCGAAAGTGCACTGGATGGCGGCGCTGTCCAGGCCCTGTTCCAGGTGGAAATTCGTGAAGGACTTGCCATCGTAGCGGTACAGGCCGGCGTGTTCGGCGGGGAACCAGATGTTGCCCGCGCGATCCTCGTAGAGATCCCAGACTTCCGTCCCTTGCAGCCCTTCCTGCACCGTCACGTTGGTGAACGATGTGCCGTCGAAACGGCAGACGCCGTCATAGGGCGTCGCGAACCAGATGTTCCCTTCACGATCTTCCAGGATGTCGTTGATGGCATCGTCGCACAGGCCGTCCTTCTCCGAATAATTGAGCAACGAAGTCCCGTCGTACCGGTACGCGCCGCCGCCGGTGGCGAACCACAGGTTCCCGGCGCGGTCCTCCATGATGCTGTAGACGATGTGCGGGCCCGAGACGCCCCGGCCCGGATCGGTTGCCGCGGCGGGCAGCGCGAACGGGACGAAGCGCTTGCCGTCGAAGCGGCACGCGCCACCGAAGGTGCCCGCCCAGATCGTCCCTTCGCGGTCGATCAGGATGCACCAGACGTCGTCGTGGCTCAGCCCGTCCTCGACGGTGAAATTCTCGAAGATCGTCCCGTCGTACCTGGTGACGCCGCCGGACGTCGCGAACCAGACGTTGCCGTCCTGATCCTCGACGATGCCCCGGACCGCGTCGCCGCCGAAGCCCTGCCGGATCGAGTAGTAGTTCAGCAGCGGGCGTTCGTACACGCACACCCCGTCGCCGTTCGTGCCGAACCACAGGTTGCCCTTCGTGTCCTGGAAGATCCTGCGGACGAACTCGCTGACGGCGTTGGACGCGGGGTAGGCGTGGGGCCCGGGGTCGCTGCGCGCGAACTGCGGGTGTGCGGAAGCGGCCATGCCGAGCGTCAGCAGGACGACGGCGACGGACGCCATGGTGCGGGTGGTCAAGCGCAGCCTCTCTCTTGTGATGTGCCGTTCAGGCCGGATCCGGGTTTCCCCCGTGAAAGGCGGGGAACCCCCAGCGGACGCACCGGTTCCCGGCGGCCGTTTCGGACTTGCGCCGGCGCAAGCGGCCTCGCACGAGGATCTTCATGTCACGGGCGCCGCCCGCACCCCCGTCCGCCGCCGGATCCCCGGCCCCGCCGCCGTCCAGAACGCGGCCGCCGCCAGCCCCATCAGCAGCACCGCCGTCCACAGCGCCAGACCGCCGCCGCGCGCCAGCACCAGGCCACCGAGGGGCGCGCCGAACATGGCCGCGCTGGAGAAGCACATCGTGAAGGCGCCCATGTAGCGGCCGCGCAGGGCGGCCGGTGCCAGTTCCGAGACGATGGTCGGCGCGAACACGGCGTTCATCATCTCGCCCATCGTCCACACCACGACCACCAGCGCGAACTGCAGCGGCGTCCGCGCGAACGCGTTGAGGAAGAAGCCGAACCCCAGCACGATGCCGCTGGCGATCAGCGTCCAGTCGCGCCGCCAGCGATGGGCCAGCGAGGCGAACGGCAGCTGCAGCACCGTGATCATCAGCCCGTTGAGGGCGATGATGCGGCCGTACTGCTTCGCGTCGATGCCCAGCTGCCCCAGGTAGAGCGGGAACGTCGAGGCGATCTGCATGAACGACAGCCCCACCAGCACGATGCCGGCGCAGAAGGCCAGCATCGTGCGGTCGCGGGCCATGATCCCCAGGGCGGGGCGCCAGCCGATGTGCGCTTCGGCCGCCTGTGCGCCGGCAGTGTCGCTGGCCGGCGCGAGCGGGCGGGTCTCGTGCACCATCACCATCAAAATGACGGCATAAGCCGCGGCGGTCATCGCGTCGACCCAGCACAGCCAGCGGAAGCTGGTGGCCGCGAGCAGGCCGCCGATCACCGGGGCGATGGCAAAGCCCAGGTTCACCGCCACGTACATGAGCGCGAACGCCTGCGGGCGCCGGGCGGGCTCGACCAGGTCGGCGATCATCGCCTGGGTGGCCGGGCGGTACATCTCGCCGATCAGCGCGAAGACGAACAGGCCGGCCGCGACCATGGCCGGCGCGTCCAGCAGCGGGAACACCGACAGCACCAGGGCGCCGCCGACCAGGCTGCCGACCATCACCCGCTTGCGGCCGAAGCGGTCGGCCAGGTGGCCGCCGGCCACGGCCGCGACCAGCGCGCCGGCGCCATAGGCACCCATGATGCGCGTGGCGGTTTCGATGCCCAGGCCCAGGCGGCTCTGCAGGTACAGCGTCAGGAACGGCACCAGCAGCGTGCCGGCCCGGTTGATCAGGACGCCCAGACACAGGATGTGGACGGTCCGCGGCAATGACAGGTACTGGCGCAAAAGCGTCCTCGCGGATGGTGGCGGCGGCCGGGTGAGGGCCGCAAGATAAGCGCGGAAGCGCCGGATGTCAGCCCCGGCGCCGGGGGACGCGGCTCACCACCCCTTCAGCGGCGCCGTGAACGGCGAACCCTCGAGCTGTTCCATCTGGGCGATGATCTGCCCCTGCCGTCGCTGCACGTAGCCCGACGGACGCCCGGCGTCCATGCGCAGCGGGTTGGGCAGCACCGCCGCCAAACGGGCGGCGCGGGCGCGATCCAGGCGGTCGGGTGTGGTCGCGAAATGGCGCCGGCTGGCCGCCTCGGCCCCGAAGACGCCTTCGTCCCATTCGGCGATGTTCAGGTACACCTCCAGGATGCGCTCCTTGGGCCAGAGCGCCTCCAGCCAGAAGGTGTACCAGGTCTCCAGCCCCTTCCGCAGCCAACTGCGGCCCGACCACAGGAACAGGTTCTTGGCCGTCTGCTGGCTGATGGTCGAGGCCCCCCGCTGCCGCCGACCCTCGCGGGCCTCGGCCATCGCCTCCAGAATGGCTTCGCGGTCCCAGCCGTGGTGCAGGAAGAACCGCTGGTCCTCGGACGCGATGACCGCCAGCGGCAGCGAGCCGGCGATGTCCCGGCGGGGGGTCCACCGGTAGTCCAGTTCGTAGGCCCGGCCGTGCAGGCGGGCGTCCAGCCAGCGCTGGGCCATGACGCCCGAAACCGGGGGCGGCACGAAGCGCAGCAGCGCCACCGCCAGCACGGAACCGACCGCGGTGGCCAGGGCCAGCCGCCACAGGAACCGCCACAGCCGCCTGAGCCGACGGCGCCCGGAGGCCTCCGACCGCGCCGCCGGGTAAGGGAAGGCTTCAGATGTCGGGCTGGTCGAATCCATGGGTCTCCCCGGGTCTCGGCTGAAGTCGGCGGCGGCGCGGCCGATAGCTGCGCGCGGCCCCGGTCGAAAATAAGCCCGTCAAGGGCCGGTCGGCCACGGATCGCCGTTCACACGCTTGACACCGGCAGAGTATACTCCGTGTTTGGATCGGCATCAGGATGGACTGGGAGAGGAGCTCCGTGGCCACGCTTCCCCGCGCCCGCTTCGAATGGAAGCCAGGAATGATCGGACGCCTCGTCATAGGCGTCCTGTTGCTGTTGCTCATCGCCGCGATCGTCTTCGTCGCCCGGGAGATGAAGACCTCGCGCGAGCAGGCGCGGCACATCAGCCGTCTGGCCAGCGACATGACCTGGGATGTCGAGCCCGGGCCCAGCGAAACCATCCGCTTCCCCGAGGACGGGCCGTTCGACACCCGCCACGGCTACGTGCGCATCAAGGAGTTCACGGAACGGGCCGGAGCCCGCGGCTTCACGATCGACGCGCAGGCACGCTGGTCCGAACGCATGCGCGAGCTGACGGACAAGGGTCTGTTCACCACCTACTGGGAGAAGGCGCGCGCCGGTCTGGTGCTGATGACCGCCGACGACGAGCCCATCTACGACGCGCGCCGCCCCACCCGCACCTACCCCAACTTCGCGTCGGTTCCGGACCTGACCGTGCAGTCGCTGCTGTTCATCGAGAACCGCGAACTGCTGGACCCCAAATACCCGTACCGGAATCCGGCCCTGGAGTGGGACCGGCTGGCGCGCTCCGTCCTTCAGCTCGGCATCCACCAACTGGACCCCGAGCAGCGCGTGACCGGGGGCAGCACGCTGGCCACGCAGATGGAGAAGTACCGCCACTCGCCGGAGGGGCGCACCTCGTCCGTGAGCGAGAAGTTCCGCCAGGTCGCCAGCGCTTCACTGCGCGCCTACCTGCACGGCGAAGAGACGATGGCGGCGCGGCAGCGCATCGTCACCGAGTACATCAACTCGCTGCCCCTGGGCGCGGTGCCGGGGCACGGCGAGGTGATCGGCGTGGGCGACGGCGTCGAGGCCTGGTACGGCGCCGATTTCGACGAGATGAACCGGCTGCTGGCTCCGGCCCCCGACGGCCAGCCCGACCTGAAGGCGCGCGCGATGGTCTTCAAGCAGGTGCTCAGCCTGCTGCTGGCGCAGCGGCGGCCCGCCTACTACCTGGACCCGAAGCGCGACGCGCTTGAAGAGCGCACCAACGAGTACCTCAACGTGCTCGGCCGCGAAGGCGTCATCCCGCCCGATCTGCTGGAAGCCGCCCTGGACCAGAAGCTGGTGCTCAAACCGACCGACCCCGGCAAGCGCCGCACCGACTACATCGAGCGCAAGGCGGCCAACGCGGTGCGTCCGCGGCTGCTGAACATTCTCGACGTGCCGCAACTCTACGATCTGGACCGGCTGGATCTGATCGTACACACCACGCTGGACCGCCGCGCCCAGGCCGGCGTCACGAAGGTGCTGTCCCAGATGGGCGATCCAGCCTTCCTGGACTCGCACAGCCTGCGCGGATTCCGGCTGCTGGAAAAGGGCGACCCGCGGCAGGTCATCTACAGTTTCACGCTGTACGAGCACGTCGGGGACGCCGACTTCCTGCGCGTGCAGGTGGACAACTACAACCAGCCGCTGAACATCAACGAAGGCGTCAAGCTGGAGCTGGGCTCGACCGCCAAGCTGCGTACGCTGGTCACCTATCTGGAGTGCATCGCCGAATTGCAGGCCAAACTCGGCGGCCAGCCCGACTCGCTGCGCGCGGTGAAGGTGGCGCCGTCGGACCGCCTGACCCGCTGGGCCGTCGACTATTTCAGCTCAGGCGGCGACACCTCGCTGGTCGCGGTGCTGGACGCGGCGCTGAACCGGTCGTACTCGGCCAATCCGGACGAATCTTTCTTCACCGGCGGCGGCGTACACCGGTTCTCGAACTTCGACGACAAGGACGACGGCTCGGCACCGACGGTGCGCGAGGGCCTGCGCCGGTCGATCAACCTCGTCTTCATCCGCATGATGCGCGACATCGTGCGCTACGAACTGGCGCGCCACGAATCGCTGCCCGAGCTGCTCGAGGACAAGGAAGACCCGCGCCGCCTGGAGTACCTGCAGCGCTTCGCCGACCGCGAGGGCCAGGTCTTCCAGAACCGCTTCTACAAGAAGTACAAGGAGCTGCCGGCGAGCGAGGCCATCGAGGTGCTGCTGGACAACATGTCCCGCTCGCCCACGCGCCTGGCCGTGGTGCACCGCTCGGTGGTACCCGACGCCGACCAGGAAGAGTTCACGAAGTTCATGCGCGACCACCTGCCCGGCTCGAAGCTGTCGGACAGCGCGATCCGCGACCTGTACGACCGCTACGCGGTGGACAAGTTCTCGCTGCAGGATCGCGCTTACATGTGCCGCATCCACCCGCTTGAACTGTGGCTGCTGGCCTATCTGCGCGAGCACCCCGGAGCGACGCAGTCCGAAGTGACGAAGGCCGGCGCCGAGGCGCGGCAGGAAGCCTATTCCTGGCTGTTCAAGGTGCGCCACAAGCAGCGGCAGGACTGGCGCATCCAGACGCTGATGGAAGTGGATGCCTTCAGTTCGGTCCACGCGCGGTGGAAGCGGCTGGGCTACCCGTTCGAATCGCTGGTGCCGTCGTACGCCACGGCCATCGGCAGCTCGGCCGACCGGCCGGCGGCGCTGGCCGAACTGGTCGGCATCATCGTCAACGGCGGCATGCGTTACCCGTCGGCGCGCATCGAGAGCATGACCTTCGGCGCCGGCACGCCGTTCGAGACCCGCCTCAAGCGCACGCCGACGACCGGCGAGCGCGTGCTGCGGCGCGAGATCGCCGACGCCGTGCGGCCAGAACTGATCGGCATCGTCGAGGGCGGCACCGCGGTCCGCCTGAAGGGCGCCTACCAGACGGCCGACGGCACGCCCATTCCGGTCGGCGGCAAGACCGGCACCGGCGACAACCGTTCCACGACGTACGACTCGCGCGGCAACGAGATCAGCTCGCTGGCCATCAACCGCACGTCGACGTTCGCCTTCCTGATCGGCGACCGTTTCTACGGCGTGCTGACGGCCTACGTGCCCGGCCAGCAGGCGGACCGCTACGGGTTCACCAGTTCGCTGCCGGTGGCGATCCTGGGCATCCTGAAGCCGGAGCTCGAGGCTCTCATCCTTGCGGAACCGGAAGCGGCGGCGGGACCCGAGGTCGCCGCGGCCGGAGAGCCGACGCCGTGACGAAATCCGTCCCCATGGCGCACCACCCATGAGCGCCAGGCGACGTTTCTGGAAATCATCGGTCGAACCCACCCCCCTGGAACGGGCCACGCTGCGCCTGTTCCTGGCCGGCTCCGTGCTGCAGGGACTGTGGTGGGCCGGTTACCTGCTGATCCCCTACGTCCTGGCCAAGAGCCTGCATGCCTCCACCGGCCTGATCACGCTGTCGGCGATGCTCGACAACCTGGGCATGTTCCTGGCGCTGTACTGGGGACATCTGCTGGCCTCGCGCGGCCAGCGGCGCACGTTCCTGGTCTGGGCCGGCATCCTCGGCCGCCTGGTCATGCTGCTGACGCTGCTGGTACAGAGCGCGGTGCAGATGTCGATGCTGCTGGCGGTGGTCTACTTCTTCGCGGCCATGGTCTACCCGGCGCAGAACAACATCTTCGAGCAGAACTTCCGGCCGAAGCTGCGCGGCCGCTATTTCGGCCTGGGCACGGGCATCCAGAACGGCGTCGCGGTGCTGGCCAGTCTGGGCCTGGGCGCCATCCTGGACCGCGATCCCGAGCTGTTCCGGGTGGTCTACGCCGTGCTCGGCGTCTGCGGCTTCCTCTACCTGTTCCTGCTGTCGCGCGCGCCGGTCCCCGAGGGCACGCCGCCCGAACCGGCTCCCTTCCGCCTGCTGGGAGCGTTGCCGCTGCCCTCGCGCGCGGTGGGGCCGTTCACGCCCGGGCGCGTCTGGCGCGGCCTGACCCGCCCGTTCGCCGACGCCATGAGCATCTACCGCCAGGACCGCGCCTTCAACTGGTTCGAGATCAACTTCATGACCTACGGCGCCGCGTTCATGTGCCTGAGTCCGGTGGTCCCGATCTTCCTGACCGAGCAGCTGAAGCTGAGCTACCACGAGATCTCGACCGCGCGCGTGCTGGTCGGCCAGATCGGCGTGGCCCTGCTGGGCCCGCTGATGGGCCGCGTCATGGACCGCTACCACCCGGTGCGGCTGTGCGCCGTGGCGTTCTTCCTGCTCGCGTTCTTCCCGGTGGCGCTGGACGCGGCCGGCATCGCCGGCGTCGGCCACGCGCTGCCGCTGGTCTACCTGGCGTTCGCCGTCTACACCGTGGGCATGGCCGGGGTGAACATCACCTGGAACGTGGGCAGCATGGCGTTTGCCCCCCCGGGGCAGGGCGGCTACTACCAGGGCATCCACGTGGCGATGGTCGGCATCCGCGGCACCATCGGTCCCCTGGTCGGCTTCGCGGTGTTCGAACTGTGGGGGCTGCGCCCGGTGTTCTGGCTGGCCTTCGGGTTGTTCGTGGCGGCGTCGGTTTCGT
>JFJP01024018.1_pt1 | contig 35856 bp, 36 predicted proteins | sample 431651 | NCBI WGS metagenome assembly JFJP01 (sample SAMN02602958, study PRJNA72255) | Microbial mat metagenome, whole genome shotgun sequencing project. | biome: fresh water; feature: sink hole; material: water; isolation source: purple microbial (photo- and chemosynthetic) mats found in... | reverse complement strand
AATCTTTTTACTGGTGGGTTCTTCGGTCTTTTCCTCATCATCAGCCATCTAAAATCTCCTCGAAGAACTTAGTTCATTTTCATAGACAAATCTATCCAATTGGCTTGATGGATGAGTGAGCCGCTGCTTATGGCATCAACACCTGTTTTTGCGTATGATTCGATAGTCTCTAACGAGATATTTCCGCTGGCTTCCAAGAGGATATGCGGGAACTTTTCATCTCTATAGACTACTATTTGCTCTATTTGAGAGGGTGTCATGTTGTCACACATCACAATGTCGGCTCCACTTTCAAACGCCTCTTTTGCTATTGTAAAGGTCTCAGCTTCTACCTCTATTTTTGCGGTGAAGGGTATCTGTTTTCTTGCTTGAATTATGTACGATTTCAAATCTTTTATGGTTTTGAGATGTGTGTCTTTTATCATCAAAGAGTCATCTAAGCCCATGCGGTGGTTTACCGCCCCGCCGACTCTTGTAGCGTATTTCTCGAACACTCTAAGCATCGGTCTTGTTTTTCTTGTATCTAAAAGTTTTACCCCATAAGGCTGCACAATCTCTACATATTTTCTAGTTAGTGTGGCGATGGAGCTTGCGTGTAAAAGCATATTTAAAAGAGTTCGCTCGATTTTCAAAAGGGTGTGCGAATCTCCTTTGACTATGGCCAGCACATCATTTTTTACAAAACTCTCGCCGTCTTTTTTGCCCCAAATAACCTCAAAACCCTCAAGCCTAGCCAAAACATCTATGTACTTCACACCCGCTACAACACCCTCACACTTGGCGATGATGTCTGCCTTGGCTTCTACGCTGGGCTCCACTAAAGCATACAAATCACCGCGTCCTACATCCTCAGCCAAAGTGGCTCTTACAAATGCTTCTATCATAATGCCAACATTCTCTCTAGCGCTATTTTTGCCCATTTTTGCGTTTTTTCATCGATAAATATTTCATTGATGGGCGCGCCCTCATCAATGGCTTTGAGGGTCAAATACAAATCTTCCAAAGTTGTTTCATTCATGGTCGGACATTCAGGTTTGCTCGAGGAGAGCACATAAGTATTTTTTGCTCTCAATCGGTTGACCATGTTAAACTCTGTCCCGACCGCCACTTTTTGCTCCTGCGGCAACTCTTTTATATACTTTATAAGCTGAGAAGTTGAGCCGACAAAGTCCGAAGCATCACACACCGCAGGGTCACACTCGGGGTGCGTGGCTATCAAAATACCAGGGTATTTTTTACGGTAAAAATTTATATCCTCCACCGAAAAAAGCTGGTGAACCGAACAAAAACCGTTGTAACAAATGATGTCGGCTTCGTTAGGATTTGTCCCATCACCAATCACACATGAGCGAAGCCCCATCTGATTTGCAATATTTTGACCCAAACATCTATCAGGGACGAAAAGGATTTTCTTTCCCTCTTTGAGTGCCTGCGTGATGATGATTTTGGCATTAGCGCTTGTACAAACCATGCCGCCCATTTCACCCACTTTTGCTTTAACATCGGCATTTGAGTTGATGTAAGTGATGGGCAAAATATGCTCTTTATCTATGCCGTAGCCTTTTAAAAATGTAACGGAATCATCAAAATACAAAGAGTCAATCATGCGAGCCATCGCACAGCAGGCGACTTTTGGCATGACGACTCTTTTGTTTGGAGAGAGCACTTTGACACTTTGTCCCATAAAACCGACACCGCAAAACACCACAAACTCTGCATCATTATCACGCGTACGTATGGCAAGTTCAAGTGAGTCACCAGTGATATCGCCCATCTCAAAAACCTCGTCTCTTTGGTAAAAATGGGCAACAACAGTGACACTGAGTTTCTCTTTTAAAGCCCTAATTTTTTGTTTTAATTCTTCATTTGTCAATTGCAAAAAATCTCCTTTTTACTGATGTTAAGCACTAAAGCGCACAAGATCACTTATTTATAATCGCATCATTATAGCAAAATAACAAAATTCATTTTACCTATTATTTAGACGACTTTGTTATACTTTTGCAAGATTAAAAATAAGGTGACTTATGAACAATAAAATAGCACAAATAAAAAAAGAAGTAAGCAAAGTTGTTGTCGCTCAAGAGAGAATGATTGATGGCTTGCTCATTGCCCTATTATGTGAGGGGCATATCCTCATTGAGGGTGTCCCTGGACTTGCCAAAACAACGGCAGTAAATGCCTTGGCAAAGTCTTTAGGACTTCACTTTAAACGTGCACAATTTACTCCCGATTTGCTTCCATCGGACTTACTTGGCGCTGAAATTTATGACCCACAAAATAACAATTTCAAAATCAAAAAAGGTCCCATTTTTACCAATTTACTCTTAGCAGATGAGATTAACCGTGCCCCTGCAAAAGTTCAATCCGCACTTCTTGAGGTCATGCAAGAAAAACAAGTAACACTAGGGGATACGACTTTTAAACTTGAGTTGCCATTTTTTGTTATGGCAACCCAAAATCCTGTTGAACAAGAGGGTGTTTATCAACTTCCAGAGGCGCAACTCGATAGATTTATGCTCAAAGTCATAGTGGGTTACAACACAAAAGAAGAAGAATTAGAAATCGCAAGACGAATTTCAAGCGGTATTTTTGAAGAGATTCAAGCAGTTTTGACTCTTAAAGAACTCATAGAACTCAAAGATGAAATCAAGCGAGTACATATTGACCCTGAAGTAGAAGAATACATCATCGAACTTGTCAATGCAACCAGACACCCCAGTGAATACGGACTCAAAGAGCTAGAAGAATTTATCCAGTTTGGAGCTTCTCCTCGCGTGAGCATCGATATGTTCAAAGCTGTCAAAGCCATGGCGTACTTAAGAGGCAAAGATTTTGTAACTCCTGTGGATGTGGCGTTTATTGCCAAAGAAATCATGCGTCATCGTATTGTTTTGACTTACGAAGCAGAAGCTGAGGGGATTACAACCGATGCAATTATCCAAAAAGTTTTAGAGACTGTTACGATCCCATAATGAGCAAATTACAACAAATCCTCATTCGTGCAAAGCGACAAGTCTTTAGCGAAATGATTGGCAATAACCCCTCTATCTTTCAAGGGGAAGGGTACGATTTCATAGAGCTTAGAGAGTACATGCCTGGAGATGATATTCGTCATATCGACTGGAATATCACAGCGAAAATGCAAAAACCTTACATCAAAATCTTTCGTGAAGAGCGAGAATTAAATGTGGTTATCGTTTCTCTACTCAACGGAAGTGTTCACTTTGGTTCTAAAAAATTTAAACAAGAAACTATCGCTGAAGTGGTCGCTCTTCTAGGTTTTTCTATCATCAAAAATGGAGATTTATTAAGCTCGTATATTTTTACAGATACGATGATAAAGCATCTCAAGCCGAGCAAAAAAATACACCAAGTACAACAAAGTGTTGATGATATTTTAAACTTCAATGCTATTGGGCAAAAAATCGATTTAAAAGCTTTGGCAGACACACTTTACAAAAGACTCAAAAGAAAATCGCTCATCCTCATCGTGGGTGATTTTTTTGAGATTCCCAACTTTGCGCTGTTGGCCCGAAAACATGAAGTGCTTGCCATTATAGTGCGAGATTTGCTAGAAGAAAAACCTCCGCAAATGGGTTTTGCCTCTTTAGTTGACCCTGAGAGTGGTGCAGTTTTAGAGGGGGATTTTAACGCTTCAAGTGTAGAAGCGTATGCCAAAAAAGTTCTCTCTCATGACCACGAACTCTACGACACACTGAAAAAGCACCATATTCGTTTTACGAAAGTTTATACAACAAGCTCTGTAAGCGTTGCACTCAAACGTCTTTTTGAGGGGAGATAATGCAAAATTTTGACATTCCATTACATGACATAAAACCCCTAGTCGAGATTGAAGAATACTCTTTATATTATTTTGCAGGATTTGTCACTTTGGCTCTTTTTCTTGTAGGTGGCATCCTTTATTTGGTCTATGTATGGTTTAAAAGAAAGAGCGTTTTTAACAAACGAAAAGAACACTTCAAACTCTTAAATTCACTCGATTTACGCGATGCTAAAAGTGCTGCATATGCCATCACAGCTTATGGGTCAACCTTTGCAAATGATTCACCAAGGCATACACAGATGTATAAAAATCTCACCCAAAGGCTGGAGATTTACAAGTACAAAAAAAATGTGGATGCTTTTGATAAGGAGTCCATCGGCTACATAGAACTCTACAAGGGCATGATTGATGTTTGACGGGCTCTATTTTGAGTTTCCAAAACTTTTGTTTTTGGTTTTTTTCTTTATCGCATGCGAGACACTCTGCAAGATAAGACTTAACTCTCTCTATTTTCCCCATACACAGCAGTTTGCAAACTCTTCTGTTTCAAGTTCGAAGCTCCTTTTTTTGCTCAAATGGCTCGGTATTGTCATGCTAATTTTAGCTTTGATGTCACCTGTAAAAGATGAAGCGTATGAACTTGACCCAAAAAATGGGGTTGAAATAGCTCTGATTTTGGACGCTTCACAATCCATGAGCCAACAAGGTTTTGATAATACAAATCCCCAACTCAACCGCTTTGATGTCGTAAAAAGTATTGTAAGCGATTTTATCACGCAGCGAAAAAACGACAACTTAGGATTGGTGGTTTTTGGAGAGTTCTCTTTTATAGCCTCACCTCTTACCTACGATGAAAACATTTTAAATAAAATACTCTCACAACTTCAAATCGGGATAGCAGGAAAATATACCGCCCTTTATGAGTCACTTGCGCAGGGGGTAAACTTGTTGAAGATGACAAAGTCAAACAGCAAAATCGCCATACTTTTAACAGATGGTTACAGTACAACGGAGATAGATAAAATCCCTCTAGACGTAGCGCTTGACATGGCAAAAAAAGAGAAGATTAAAGTCTATCCCATCGGTATTGGCGCCCCTCATGAGTATAATGCAGCCGTCTTACAAGAGATAGCAAATGTTACAGGCGGAGTTGCATTTGGAGCTTCAAGTGCCACCGAGTTGCAACAAGTGTATGAACAAATAGACAAAATCGAAAAATCACAAATCAAAAATGAGAGTTTTTCATATCTCAAATATTACTATGTCTACCCGCTTTTTGTCTCTCTCATCTCTTTGATGCTGTATGTTTATTTGAGAAATAAAAAGGGGCATGTATGAGCTTTTTACACCCTGAATTTATCTACTTTATGCTGCCGCCCTTCGTCGTTCTTTTTGCTCTTTTACTCACCCAAAAAGAGTCTCATGAACATTTTTTCAGCCAAGAAGTCATGGATAAACTTCGCGTACATGCAAACACGTTGACACTTAAAGCAAGAAATGCACTTTTCTTTTTGATGGGACTACTGATGATCCTTGCCCTTGCCCAACCCGTCATCAAAGAGGGTTTTATTGAGGTAAAAGCCAAAAGTGCCGACATCTTGATAGCTCTAGATATCTCAGACTCCATGCTCGCACAAGATATCTACCCAAATCGCCTCGAAGCTGCAAAACAAAAAGCCTTAGAGCTCATCCAACTGGCTCCAAATGAGAGAATCGGGGTGATGGCATTTGCAAAAAATTCATACCTTGTCTCACCACTAAGTTTTGACCACAGCGTCGTGCGTTTTTTACTTTCCCAGCTCAATACAGACTCTATCACAGAAAAAGGGACAGGTTTTTTAAACCTCTTAGATGTGGTAGAAAAGTCTATAGAAAATGAAGGAAAAAAATATCTGCTTATCTTGAGTGATGGCGGTGATAGCGGTGATTTTACAGAGGAAATTCAAAGTGCTAAAGAGAAAAATATTGAGGTTTATATTTTGGGTATTGCCACTCCAAAAGGGTCTCCCGTGCGACTTAATAACGGCAATTTCATCAAATACAAAGGAGATATCATCGTCTCCAAACTCAACGAAAAAATTGAAGCTTTTGCCACAGCAACAGGAGGCGTTTACATCAAAAACACAACATCTGATGCAGACATAAAAACCATGATTGCTCAAATGCAGTCGAAAGGGGAGAAAAAAGAGCTTAAAAGCCAAAAGATTCAAAAGTACATCCCACTTTTTTACTATCCTGCAGGGCTAGCACTCCTTCTTTTGCTCATCGCTACAAGTTCCATGAGTAAAAGAGAAGCTGTCCATTTGCCCTCAGCTTTTACCCTTTTTGCCCTTTTGTTTGCTACTGTTCCTGCCAAGGCAGGGATATTTGATTTTCTCGATTTGAAAGAGGCGAAAGAGGCATACACAGCGGGCGATTTTGAGAAGTCGGCAAAGATATATGAAAACTATGCACAAAGCACAAAAGACCCTCATGGAGACTACAATGAGGCAAATGCTCTCTACAAACAAGGCAAATATACTCAGGCACTAGAAGCGTATGAAAGAGCAAATTTTACTGATAAAGAAAATCAAGCAAAAAAACTAGCCAACATGGGAAATGCACACACAAAACTTGCCACTCAAGAGGAGCTTCAAAAAGCACTCAAGGCGTATGAAGAGTCTTTAAAAATCAAAGAGGACAAGCAGACAAGAGAAAATCTTGAAGAGGTAAAAAAATTTCTAGAAAAGCAAAAACAAGAAGAAAAGAAAAAAGAAAACAAAGACGACCAAAAAAAAGGCAACAAGAAAAATCAAGATTCTAAAAAAAATGAAAAAAATGAAAAAGAAAAAGCGAATGAAAAAAATAAACAAGAAGACAAACAGGATCAAAACACAAACGACTCTTCAGATACAGCAGAAAAAAAGATGAGTGAAGCGGAAGAACAAAAATGGATAGACCAACTCAATGCGGGAAAAAATACTTATATGTACAAACTCAATGACGAAGAGCCAAAAAAAGGGGACTTTGATGAAAAACCTTGGTAAAATAATCTTATTTCTCACGGTGGTGCCTCTGAGCCTAAGTGCGTCTGTCGTAGCAAGCGTGAATGAGACAAGCGTTGTTGTGGGGGATATGGTGACATACAGTTTAACTATTTCAGGCGAAAATGTAAAAAAGCCCCAAATCAACAGACTTTGCGACGTGGATATTCTCTCAAGTGCTTCTCAAACAAGCATTCAGATGATTAATAACGATTACACAAAAAACTATGTTTTAAGCTACCAGTTTATGCCGCAAAAAAGCTGCAGCATCCCATCAATGCAAATCGAGATAGATGGAAAAATCCAACGCAGTAACTCTATAAAAATTGAGGTAAAAGAGCTCTCATCAGCCGCAGCCAAGGATGCTGATTTTCTCTTAAGCCTTACAACTTCCAAAGAAGAAATGTACGTCGGTGAGCCTTTTGAGCTTGTGATGCTTTTAAAACAAAAGCTCGATGCTGAGGCAGTAGATAGCAAGTTTGTAGCACCTGAGCTCAAAGGTTTTTGGGTAAAATCGGAGTCAAAACCTGAGCGATTTGTAGAGAATGGGTACACGCTTACAAAAGTGCGCTACACCTTATCACCCCAAAGAGAAGGAGAGATAAAAATCACTCCCGCACAACTAAGAATTGCCCAAAGAAGCGACACCAGAGAGATTTGGGGCTCTTGGGCTGCAAATGTCAAATGGCGAACATATTTTTCAAATGAGCTCAATTTAAAAGTTAAACCTTTACCTGAAGGTATAAGTTTGGTAGGAAATTTCACCCTAGAAGCTCTCACAGATAAAGATTCTATCAACGTGCAAGAACCACTTAACCTCACCATCAAAGTCAAAGGAGAAGGCAATCTAGAAGATATAAAAACTTTTAAATCCTTCATCAATGGAGTCAGTATTTTTGATGAAAAGATTATGATAGAAAATTCTGTATTGTCACAAAAGATGGCTTTTGTGGCTGAAAATAATTTCACAATTCCCCCTTTTGAGCTCAAATTTTTTGACCCTAAAACCAAAGAGATAAAAACAATCACTACAAAAGAGATACACATCCATGTAAAAAATGCAAAACCTGAAGAAAAACCTCTCCTAAAAAAGGGAGAAAATCTACAAGAAAAGCCTCTCTTCACAGCTACCAATAAGCCTCATGAAGCTTGGCTAGCGCTAGCTTTTGTATTAGGTTTGGCATCTGGAATCGCTCTGGCTTTACTACGACCTTGGAGGTTTTTTAGCAAAAAAAGTAAATCTTTTATGAAAGACCCAAAAACACTTTTAGTAAAACTTCTTCCCTATAAAAATGATGAAAAGGTAAGGCAAATCATAGAAATTTTAGAAAAAAATATTTATGAAAAGAAACACTTGGAGTACGATAAAAAAGTTTTAAAAGCGTGCCTAAAAAAATACGCAATTTCTTAAAATATTTATTTTGTAACTCCCAGTGGCACGGTTTTTGCTATTATTAACTTTAATAATAACAAAAGGGTTTTGTGTATGCAAAAAATATTTATGGTATTAGCAGTTTTTTCTTGCATATCCCATGCAGCATACAACCCTTTTTTTGGTGAATCTCAAGCTCCAAAGCCCCAAAAACAAATCATAAAAACAACTTCAACAAATCAAATAAATAAATCTGCTCCTGAGAGAAAAACTCTTAAAATGACCTATTTTGGGTTCGTTGAGAGCACGAAAGGAAAATTTGCATTAGTAAAATTAGGTGATAAAAACATCATCATCCGCCAAAATGACTCACTCTACCTAGATGAGCAAATTTTAAAAGTTGAAAAAATCACAAGTAATTATATTCTCTTAAAAGATAATTATTTAAGGGCCCAAAGTGTCTATTTTAGCTCCCAAGACCAAAGAGAGCAGCCATGACACAAACGATAAAACTTTTAAAAAGATTGCTTCGCTTTGCTCGCAATGACAATAGTTTTGCAACAATTCTTCTAATTTTTATCCTCCTGCTTCAAGGATGCTCAAACGGCTATAAAGATGAGCTTTTAAAAGAAGAACTCAGAGGTGAACTCAATGCTTCGCAAAATTCTCTCTTAAAAAAAGATGCCTTAGAAATTGTGGAAGTGAGTGCTGAAAATTTTAGTATCGACAGCTCAACTATCCCCGATGCAGAAATCATCAAACATGTCAAAATTTCAGGAGCGCAACTCAATGATGTGATCTCTTTGCTCACAGAGGCAACGAACCAAGATATCATATTTCAACTCCAATCCGATACGCTTTTGCCATATAACACCAGCGCAGCCAACACTTTAACCACAAATATCAATGGCACAACTCTTGCCACAAATGCAAATAACGGCTATGAAAACAACGACGAGTACCAAATCCGTGAATCCAAAGTCTATGTCTCAGCCTCAAACATCGGTTTTGGAAGACTCCTCAAAAAAGCAGTTGGAGACAAATTAAGTATCCGTTATGATGATAGCACCTACTATTTGGGGTATGTCAAAACTGTAACGTTAAAAATCCCCTCTTTGAATGGTTTGGCAGAGGAGCTCAAAAAAACCCTCACAACACTTGGAGCTTCAAATGTTGTCCATGACCTCATCACCTCTTCCATCACATTTTCCGCACGCGAAAAAGAGTACAAAGATATTATGCAGTATCTTGTTGTTTTACGAAACAATCTTTACGTCATTGAGTACGACATCGCCATTTACAACGTCGCACTCAAAGACAACTACAGCCTAGGGATAAACTGGAGCCTCCTAGCAGGAAACAACAGCGGCATCAACTTAGTATCAACGACCTCTTCAGCTTTTGGTACATCTGGAGCAACTGCGACAACAGCGACCTTTGGAGCTATTTTTGATACGGACAATCTTACAGGAACTGCCATAGCCGAAGCATTGTCTCAGTTTGGAAAAGTGGAGAGCATCCAAAGACCAAAACTCTTAGGCATTGCAGGGACAGATGTGACGCTCATTGATGGGCTTGAAGAGCCTTACATCAAAGAACTCAGCACAACAGCAGTCGGAGACAGCGGTGTTCAAACCTCTACGGTGAGCGCCACGGCACTAAGTGGTCTTCGGGTCACACTTAACTCAAACATGATGGATGGGACGGTTCTCACAGACATCTCTTTGGAAATAAACGACATCGTCGGCTATAGTAATTTTGTCGTCAATGACGTAACCTATTCGCAACCAAGAACGCATACAAAAAACATCAAAAATAGTATGAGAGTCCAACCAGGTGTACCCATCGTAATCTCGGGACTTTTTAGAAACCAAACAGACAAGGGCTACAAAGGAGTTCCCGGTTTAGCAAAAACAGGGGCAAGACTCTTAGGTGGCAGCGAGTATGAGGGGACGAGCAAGACTGAGATGGTCATCATCGTAACTCCTAGAGTTATCAAATATGTCATAAAGTGATGGGCTAAATATGGCAATATTTACAGCAGGATGTATAGAACTCACAAGTGACAGCAACCAGATTCGCAACCGCGTTTATGAGCTAGCGCGGCATGATTTGGATTCTCCTGCTATGAAAATATCTGTACGAAAATCCCCTACTTGTATCAATTTTGTTGCGTTTTTGCCAAAAGACAAAATTGTCCAAGAAAATATCTTAAAAAAAGTATCAGAGTGTGAAAACAAAACAGTCGTTGTTTTTGAACTCGACTATAAACATGTAGGTGTTGTCTGCGAATACAGACGCATTGTCGATTACATCTTAGACAAGCCTGAAGAGTTTGCCACTGAGAGAGGGTATGAAAAAGCATTTGTAGACAATGCCGAGGGTGTAAAACTTGTCTCATTCAATCTTGATAATAATAGCCGTGAAGCAAGAGCGGGGTTTGTCTCACTCAGCTTTACCATTTTGCTCACCTCCACCATTTTTTACAGCGGCTACAGCTACATGAAAGAGACGCAGATAAACAAAGGCAACCAACACGCTTTGTCAAATGAGTACAAAACACTTGTGAGAAAAGAGTTTTCTCACTCCGAAAAAATTGCAAAAAAAGTTGATGTTGTGGGAACTTTAGAAGACATAGAACGTCTTACAAAGGCAACGCACGCCTCTCTCTCTCGTGTCGTGTTCAGTGGGGATACTTTTTGTGTCGAGGTCAAAGCACTTGAAATGGAGCCCTTTATCACAATGCTTCCGCCGAATGCAAAGATAGAGTTTCAAGATAACGTCAATGGAACGATAGAGTATTGTTATGAAAAAATATAATCTTCTTGTCCTCTTCGTCCTTATCCTCATTACTATCAGTGTATCGAGTTACTTTTTTTATTTGGATATCATCTATAAAGATAAGTTAGTCAAAAAAGATGTTGAGTCCCTTTATGAACTCAAACGAGTAGCAAGTAAGCCTATCATCGCGTATGCCGATGCCGCAGAGTTAGAGGAAAAGGTGTTTAAATACAATGAGATTATCCTAGAGCTCAACCTTGATGCAATAGCACAAGCAGAGGAAAACCTCCTCGTCATCCGAGGAGCCATACACAACACTTTCTCGTATGTACTCCTAAAAAGACTCCTTAACATCATAAAAAATGACGAAGTCAATCTCATAAGTACTTGCATAGGCAAAGAGTGCACACAAGATGCCTATGGTTTTTTAATCAAAATAAGACCTTATACACTAAAGTTAAAATAGTTCGTGCCGATATAAGAGGATAACTTTAAAAAGAGAAGGATATACCATGATACAAGGAAGTAGCATGACAAGGGATCAAAAAGGGATGAGAAAGGGTATTTCTCTAGTAGAAATGTTGATAGCGATAGTGCTTTTTGGGGTTTTAGCTGTCATGACATTTAAGTACGTAAAGGTTTTTTATGAAACTGAGTTGGCAACAAAACAGGCTCGTATTGCAGCTTTGATTGAACAAGGAACACAGTTATCGAATGCTTATGACATTTATGCAATAAAGTTTGGTGCTGCACCTGCTACTTTGGCAATTTTAAGCGATCCTGCTGTTCAAATTTTAACACAAACGCCAACAGCAATTACAGAAATAAATTCGGCTGGAACATGGTTATATTCAGAAGTAGCAAATTTAACTTCTGGTGGACTAGGAGCAGTAGCAGGCGGAACTGATACGGCTTATTACTTTGATTTAGCTGCAACTGATGATGGAGCAGAATATTGCGCAATTCTTAATAGTCTAGTTGATGGTACAACTTCTTTAAATGTAACTTCTGCATCTGTATTTGCAAGCACAACATACTTTAATACTGGTGCCTATTCAAGTATGTATTGTGTCGGTACGGGTGCACTTGGCGCTGCTCCATTTAGAATATTTTTTATAAAATAACTCTCTTTTGAAAAGAGCATTCTCTCTTATAGAATTGCTTTTAACCATAGCACTTGCGGGTGTTATGGTTATACTCTCGTTGAATTACCTTGATGTCTTCACCCTCTCAAAACAAAACATAAAAACAGAGTTCCAATCACATTTAAACATTATCTCAGCGACTATTTTACAGTGTAAAGATTTGAGCAATACTCTGCCGACGCAGGCGGGTGAGATAGCTGCAAGTGCGACACTTTTAAATACTCTCGTTTGTAATACCTCTCCCTCGTACGCGCTTGATGGCGGGCATGGGAGTTTTATACCAGCTCCACTCAACAATTTTACACCCTATAAAGCAACACAAAGCGGTGAGATTTTTTATGTCTCAACGACAACACCCCTTAACTCACCAAACTACAAGGTCTTGCAAGAGCTAGAAGCAACCTACTCTGCTACGCAGTACGAACTCACAAACAATGGAACCACAGCGAACTTAAACTTCTACTTGTCTCGTTAAATCCTAATTAATGCTATAATCATTTTTAAAAAAGCATCATGAATATAAAAAATATTTTAGCCCCTAAACAGCTTGAGATTTGCCAAAAAGAGAAATACTACTATCAGCAAATCGGTTTGCAAAAAAACATCCTACAAATCGCACTGGAACATCACTTCATACAAAAAAAAGAGAAGCTTGTTCCCTATAGTCTTGACTTGCTAAAAGAGTATGAAATCATTATCGTCCAAGAGACAAAAGAGGGTTACTCTGTAGAGTGTAAAGAGCTGCTAGGACCAAAACGTCTTGCCAAACTTGAAGAGCAGCTCAACAAAAAAATCATCCAGCGTGCAATTCCTGTAAGAGAATTCAAAGAAAAATTTGATGCCATTCTCAGCGTTGATGCTGACATGATAGAAAAAAAGATAAAACAGTTTAATGCCGACGACACAGAGGACAATGAGGTTTTATCTCTTTTTGAGATGATTTTGCATCATGGCGTGATTCATGGCGTCAGTGACATCCACATCAATGCATACGAAGCATTTTCATGGCTTCGCTACAGACAAAATGGAAAAATTGAGTCCAAATATCTTTTAAACAGTGACTTAGCACAAAGATTTTCACTTATCATCAAAGAAAAATCCAACATTGACCTCATCAATGTTCAAAAACCTCAAAGTGGCGGATTTAGCCAAAAATTTCAAAATGATACGATTGATTTTCGTATAGAAATCGCCCCTTCCCATTTTGGAGAAAATATTGTTATTCGTATTTTAGACAGAGCAAACAATCTAAAATCTTTCGCACAGCTTTTTCCAAAAGACCATCCGATGAGTGAACACCTTTTTCATTTTATAAACCATAAAAATGGTTTCTTTTTGACGGTGGGACCTACAGGAAGCGGAAAAACAACTACTTTAAACGCCATACTTACCCAGCGTGACCGCCTCCATGAAATCATCTACACCATAGAAGACCCCATCGAGTATAAAATAGACTTCGTAACACAGTTTCAAGTCAATGAAGCGATTGACTTTACCTTTGCGACTGCTATGAAATCTGTTATGCGTCAAGACCCTGATGTCATAGTTATAGGGGAAATGCGCGACAAAGAGAGCATTCAAATAGCACTCAAAGCTGCACATAGTGGACATATGGTTTTCTCCACCCTCCACACAACCAATGCTTCTATGGCACTGGAGCGCATTCGAGATGAGGGCGGTGACCTTTTTATTTTGGCGTATTCTCTCAGCGGAGTCATAGCGCAGAGACTGGTGTTACAACTTTGTGATTGTAAAACACAAAGTATGCAAGAGAGTGGGAAAAACTACTTCAAATCCGAGCAAAACGGTTTTGAAAAAAAAGGTTGCATAAAGTGCAACTTTTCGGGCTATAACAAAAGAGTGCTTTTAACCGATGTTGTTTTGATACCGCCCGATGTCAAAATCCGCTACGATTTTTACATGGCACTTAAAAACGGTTCTGTGACCTCAGTTTGGGATAAACTCATCACGTTTAGTTACTACGAATCTGCAAAGTATCTTTTTGATCAAGGCTTTTGCGATTATGAAACTCTCATCGCAGAGCTTTTATCCTTAGGTTTTATCGATGCGCATTAATGTGTACACTATGCTCAAAACTTTGCTTTTTACGTTGCAAAACGGTAAAAATATCTCTAGCGGCATGCAGCTTCTTGCCAAGAGTGCAAAAACAAAAAAAGAGCAAAATACTTACCTAAAAATATATAACGACATTAAAGAAGGTGCTCCATTTTCAGTCGCACTAAACAACCAAAATGTTGGCTCCTTAGATGTGATACAGTTTTTAAAAATGGGAGAAAAAGGGGCAAGTTTTACCACTGCTTTACAAAAACTCATCAAATACCTTGAGGTAAAAGATGCATTTCAAAGGGAGTCAAACGACAAGATCTCTTTGCCGATTATCTACTTTAGCATCGCCACTATCATTGTTTTTGGCGTGACTTTTTTTGCCGTTCCCTACCAAATAGACAGAGCACAAGAGTACAGCAAAGAGATTGTAGCCCTCATTGCAGCGCATCTTGAAATGGCACAACTTATGAGCAACACTCTTTTTGTAAGTCTCATGCTCATTGGAAGTTATTTTATGATTTTGCTCATCTCCTTGTTTAACAACTCTTACTTTTTACAAGCAACCGCAAAGCAGTTGGCACTCTTCCTCCCCTTTACCTCCGCCATTGTTTTAAAGTTTGAAAAGTTTATGCTCTTTGGAATGCTAGGAGAGATGCTTCAAAGTGGCATATCTTTCAAAAAAGCCCTAGAATCAGCCATAGAAACAACAACCGTGCGACGTTTTAAAAGTGCCTTGCAAGAGAGTTTGGACAGCGTCAAATACGAGGGCAAACTTATTTTGCATAGCAAACTTTATGATGATATAGAAAAAGGTCTTCTCACGGGTGTCGGCTCTTCAGCTCAAGTGGGTGCCGTCATGCTTGAGATAAGTGACAGGGCAAGAACAGACGCCCTTGAGCTCAGCACTAAATTTTTTCGTATGATTACACTTTTTTCCATATTACTTATGGCATTTGCAGTTTTTATAGAGTTTTTTACAGTAGTTTTAACTCAGGTTCTCATCCAAAAAGGGCTCATCGATGCAACTCGTGGCGTAGGGTCATTTTGATGCGTAAAGCGTATCTTTTAGCAGAAGCCATGATTGCCGTCATCATCGCAGGCATCGTTGCAGCGGTTTTTACGACGATGAATTACTACACACATTTGCAGTCAAATGTACTCAAGCAACAAAACACGAAAACTATTTTAGAAGTGGTGAGAAGTCGCTTAATCAACTTAGCGCAAAACCCCGACGATGATGCTTATTTTGAACTTTTAAAAGAAGATGCCAACAACACACTTCCTTTAAATATAGGTCTTGGTGTTGATGCTTGGGGTGCAAAAATTTTTTATGCTACTGTTGATTTAGGTGATTCGGATGGGACAAATACACCGTATGCCGATACAAATACAAGCATATCGCCCAATGAGAACATAGCCGCAAGACTTGTAAGCACAGGCGAAGATAGGATTTTACAAACAACAGCTACCGATACCACAGCGCAAGGCGATGATTTGATACTTGAAATAGGTGTGGGAGAGTTAAACCATTATAAACTGTATGGAAGTTCGGAGATTAGCACACAGACACGCGGATACAACAGTGCTATTGTTTCAGACACTGAGCCATCAAGCCCTATAAACGGTACTTTGTGGTACGATACAATAAACTCAAGCTTAAAAATCTATTCTCAAACCGATACAAATTGGACAGCACTTTAGTTAAAAATTTCATGAAGTCTATTTGCATCTTCTAGAATTTTATTTACTTTTCTCCACTCATCGTTTTGAATGCTCTCTTTGAGTTTTGAGAGCTCATGTTCAAAAAGTTCAAGGGCTTCAAGGAGATTGGATTTATTTTGCCTAAAGATATCTTCCCACATGTGCGGCGAACTTTTTGCAAGTCGGCTCATGGAGCGAAATCCACCCGCTGCAAGGGCTAAGATATTTTTTTTATTCTCTTGCTTCATGACCATATTTGCCAAAGAAAAAGAGATAGCATGGGGCATATGTGAGATGAAAGCTGCATGACGATCGTGTTCTTGAGATGTCATAAAATACTTTTTCATCCCCAGTGCTTTAAAGATTTTTTTCGCAACTTCTCTTTGTATTTCTCCACTCTCTTCAAGGTCACATAAAACAACAACCTTACCATCATAAAGTCCCTCAATGGCAGCTTCTGGACCGAAGTTTTCTGTCCCCGTCATGGGGTGAGCCGCGATGAAGTTTTTTCTAATTTCGCCAGGCACAGAGGCTACTATCACCTCTTTTGTGCTACCAAGATCAATGATGGTAGTATTTTCACTTACGTCAGTTAAACTCTTTAGAGCAGAGATAATCCCATAAACAGGGATGGCAAGAAAGATAATATCACACTTTTTTACCTCTTCAAATTCTACAATTTTCTCAACAAGACCGAGTCTTAGAGCATCTTTTTTGTGCTGGTCGTTATGGTCACTTCCAACAATGCTTTTTATAAAGTCTAAGTGCTTCAAACTCAGGGCAAGCGAGCCGCCCATAAGTCCTAGTCCTACTATTGCTACATTCATATCTCTTCTCTCTTTAAAAGTAGTGAATTATACAGAATTAACTTGACATTAACCTCATAGAAGGTAAAATCTTCTCTTATTTTATAAAATGGAATCTCAATGAGAATATTTTTAGCGCTTGTGCTAACTCTGCTAAGTGTCAACGTTTTTGCAATCACTATCAAATCAATCAAATACGAAGGAATGGTTCACATTTCAGAGGCTGTTGCACTTAGGATGCTTGATTTTCAAGCAGGTGATTCTATCGATGAAAAAATCATCAATACATCCATACAAACCTATTTTAAACAAGGATATTTTGAGGATATTTGGGTCGATGAAGAGGATGGAGTTCTTACATTTCATTTTAAAGAAAAGGCCATCATTTCAAAGGTAGAGCTTAAAGGTTGGAAAGAAAATGATGAGGATATTTATGAGAGTGTCATTCAGATAAAAAAAGGCTCTTTGTATGATGAGAAAAAACTAGAAGCTGCCAAAAAAAGGATCATAGAAGCGATCTCACAAGATGGCAAGATTGATACAGTTGTCGAGATAGAAAAAGAGTATCTCGAAAATGGGAGCATTTATGTCACTTTTAATGTCAATGAGGGTGAAAAAATTATTATTGAGCGTTTAGACTATTCGGGGCTTATCGAGCTAGAGAGCGATATGTTTGATGAAGTTATAGCCAATAAAGAGCATGAGTTCATGGGGTGGTTTTGGGGACGAAATGATGGAAAAATGAGTCTAGGGGATTTACAATACGACCCGCTGAGAATTCGCGATACATACATGCAATACGGCTATTTGGATGCAAAAGTAAATGAACCTTTTGTGCGCGTAAATTTCGACCATTACACTGCCGACATGAGTTACCAAATCCAAGAAGGTGAAGTCTACATCGTCACTGCAGTCATTCTCAATCAAATAAAAGAAGTTATAGATAATGATAAAATCGAAGAAGTTATCAAGCTCGTAAAAGACGAACCTTTTAATATAAAAACATTCCGTGAAGATGCAGAAAAAATAAAAACAATTATCGCAGATTTAGGATATGCCTACGTTCAGGTTACTCCTGATTTGAAAAAAAATAAAGACAATCACACTGTTGAAGTTATATTTAGAATCGTCCCTGGGGAAAAAGTAAAAATACGAGACGTCATCATCTCAGGAAACAATCGCACACTTGATAGAATTATCCGAAGAGAGCTCTATTTAGGCCCAGGAGATATGTATTCTTTGACTGACTTAAAAGATTCTCGCAACTCTTTAGGACGGCTTGGTTTTTTTGATGGAAATACTATCGAAGAAAAAAGGGTCGATAACGAGACCATGGACTTGATAGTCAAGGTTAAAGAGGCACCAACAGGAAATATCCAAATAGGGGGTGGATATGGCAGTTATGGTGGATTTATGATTAGCATTGCAGTCAACGATAGAAATATTTGGGGCTCAGGCATCAACGTTGGCGTCAAAGCAGAAAAATCACAAATGACACAAAACTACTCTTTTAATATCGCAAATCCAAGACTCAACGACAGTGACTTTAGTGGTAACTTTTCAATATTTAAATCTATCTATGAGTATAACGACTACACCGTCAATACTGATGGTGTTAGTGTCGGCGTCGGACATAGATTTTCAAGACATATCAGCGGCTACATGGGGTATAGTTACTCAAGCAATACGTATGAGATTGATGAGTTTGCTGATACAAATCTCACAAATTTATATTATTTTGAACCGTATGCGAAAAGTGCAGTCACGATAAGTTCTAGTTTTGATAACACAGATGACTACTATCTTCCTCGCGAAGGGATAACACTAAGCCAAAGTTTTGAAAAATCGGGTATTGGCAGTGATGCAAATTTCTTTAAAAGTAGAACAAATTTTGGAAAATTTATAGGTTTAAAAGAGTACATTGATTTTGATACTATTTTTAGATACAAGGCAAGATATTACTATGCAGCAGATACAGGCTATTTACCTATTGCTGAGAGATTTTACATGGGTGGACTTGGAAGCGTGCGAGGGTATGAGTCTTACTCAATCTCTCCAATAGTTGCAGATGATACAGCCATAGATGGGTTTAGAAGAATCGGAGGCATGCAAACTTTTTCAAATAATGTTGAGTTGAGTTTTCCTCTTGTTCCTAAAGCTAAAATGCGTTTAGTTGCTTTTGCAGATTGGGGTTTTATAGGAGATGATGCTTTAAACGAATTTTCCCGTGGCGGTTATGGAATGGGGCTTGAGTGGTTCTCACCCGTAGGTCCTATCCAACTCATGTTTGCTCGTCCGCTCAATGAGCAACCAGGAGACAAAACAGCAACATTCGAGTTTACAATGGGACAAAGATTTTAAAATTTAACCTGAAGCTTGCTAAGAGTATTTAATCTCTCTAGCGCTTCTTTGCTCAGATAGAGAGTTTTTTTAGACTCTATATATAATTTTCCATCACTAAAATTTACATCAAAATCAATATGCATAGGTCTGTGACTCAAAAGAGCAATACTCAGCGAGAGCAGATAACTCAAAGACTCCATAGTAGAGTTGTCGGGGAGCAAAATACTGTATTCGTTGATGTGGCTGTTGGAAGGGTGTTTGAACTTCGCATACTTTGCTAAAGTAGCTATAAGGACGATTTGACTGTGGGTAAAGCCATATTCCAAAGCATTTTGAATAATATAAAAACTATGTTTGTTGTTTGAATAAAAATGGACACTATTTCCGATAAAAGATAACTTTGCCGCAATTGCCAACTCATACCGATAAGCACTGCTAATGCCAAGATGCTCATGTGTCAAATCAAATAATTTTTTACATAAAGTACTCAGCTGATTTGCATACGTATGTTCACTCATATACGAATCAAGCAGATATCTTACAGAGGTATTATAGTTAGTAGGTAGTCTGTCATTCGAGTTTCTCAGCAAATCTGCTAAATAAACACCCTCTCTCACCCCTACTCCACTAGAGACTATTTTAGTAATCTTCATTTTATTGAGGACTCTTTCTAAGATGAGAACACCAGGCTTGATAACATCAAATCTATCACTTTTGATACCAAGTTTTTTTAATTTAGGTTCATCAGCTTTTAAAACAGAATAGAGAAATTTTTCAAAATCTACGCGTGAGGACTCAAAACCATGAATTTTATCAAGCGGATATTTTTGTATTTCAATCATGGCTGTTGCAATAGCTCTAAAAGTTCCCCCTATTCCTATGAGTGTTGATGTATCCAACGCATCTAAAACTTCTAACTTTTTATCAATATAAGCAACCGCCTCTTTCATCTTCTCTTTATCAAAAAAAAGCTCTTTTAGTCTTACCGTTCCTAGTTCTATTGAGATGGTATTGGATATATTTTTTCCATTGATGATGGCAAATTCAGTCGATCCGCCCCCTATATCAATACTCAAAGCATTGGATTGCTCCCAAAGAAGATTCGCACATGCAATCGCACCATAATACGCCTCTTGTGAGCCATCAATGACACGAATATTTAGTTTAAGGTGGGTTCTTACTTTCTCTAGAAACTGATTTTTATTGGGAGCATCTCTGAGTGCTGAAGTGGCAACGCATAATATTTTTCTTACTTGAAATGAAGCGGCAATGTGCAAAAAATCTTCAAGTGCATCATAAGTTCTTTGCATTGGTATCTCTTGAAGATTGCCACTGTTTTTATAGGCATTTTCTGAAATTCTTACTTTACTTTTTGCCTCATGAAGCAAATGAAAAGCAAAACGACTTGTTTTTTCATACACTACCATTCTAACAGAGTTAGAACCGATGTCTATGACTGCTGTTCGTTTTGCCATAAAGTATTTTTACTCTTCTTCGAGTAAGTTTTTATACTTAAACTGTAACTCTGCTATAGATTCTACGTTGTCCTTATCAGGCACTATACAATCAACCGGACAAACAGATATACATGCCGGCTCATCATAAACATTAACACACTCTGTGCATCTATCTGGATCTATAAAGTAAATCGGGTCACCCTCTTCAATCGCTGTAGTGGGACACTCTTCACGACAAGCATCGCATGCTATACACTCTTCATTTATAATTAAAGCCATTGTCAAACCTTATACTTCATCTGTAATTTATTTGTCCGATTTATATCAGAATAAAGCTTTATTGTATTTTAAATGAGTTACTGATATTACACACTAAAACGGACGCGTCCGTTTTAGTGGCTGCTGCACGAAGCAGCTACAACCCCCTGAAGCTACAAAAAACAAAGTTTTTCGAGAGTAGTAACTGATATCACAAGAATTTCTTTCTCGGAAAAATACATGAGAGTTTTGAATCGAGTTGCAAAGATGCGATCGTACCATCTATACCATCTGTTCTATTTTGGATTTTGATTTTTGCTCCAAGAGCATCCGCTGCGCTTTTTGCTAGAAAAAGACCTAAACCGACACCAGACTTGTTCCCTTGTCTTTTAAACGGAGCAAAAAGGTCCAATGTGTTGTCTATTCCACACCCTTCGTCGATAACTTCTATTAAAAGTCCAACATCATCAAGCGAACTTTTTAACATAACCGATTTATGCGCAGGGGTAAATTTCAAAGCATTTTGTAGAAAATTTTGGACGATTTGATTCAAAAGAGTCACCTGCAAAAGAGCCATGAAACTATTTGGTTGAAAATCCATACGCAACTCTTTCCCTTCATTTTCTGCTAAAAGCTTAAAATCATTTGCTTTTTGTTTGAGTAGAGCGATCACATCGACTTCAACAGGCTTATCAAGCTGCGCACCCTCTTGTCTACCGATTTTAAGAATATTTGAGACGATGATATTCATCTCATCAATCGTCTTATTTGTTACTTTAAGGGCATCAATATACTCCTCAGGTGAGCGTTTTTTTATGAGCGTAACTTGATTTTTGAGTTTTATGACAGCAAGGGGAGTTTTAAGCTCATGAGCTGTCCCTATAAAAAGCTCTTTTTGATATTTTACAAAGTTTTGTATTCTTGAGATAAGATGGTTAATAGTTGCTCCAAGAGGCTCAAACTCTTGTGGTAACTCTTTAATTTGTAGTGGTTTCATTAAATGTTCATTCATGTTTGAGAGTCTTGCACTCAAGGTTAAAACTGGAGTTACAAGCATCTTAGAAAGCCCGATGGCATAGATAATAACAAGCAAAAAGCCTGCAATATTGATAATAAAAATATAATGAAGAATATTGTCCAATAATTTTTTTGTAGGGGTAATCTCTTTGGTGACTTTTAAATAGCTAACATCTTGCAAGTTAAATGGATAAATAAGCGTTAAATAGGTTGCATCATCAATCGTATTTTCATATAAACCAACTTCTGCCTTAGGCGTTTTTAGGTAGATAATAGCTACACTTAAACTGAGTTGTGAGTCGGAAAGTATGCTTTTTGGTTCAATAGATTGATAATTTGCTATATTTTTAGCATACTGAAGAAGCTCTGAGCGTTTTTCATCATAAATAGATTTTTCTATATAAAAATATAAAATGGAAGAAAATATAATAATAAGAGAAGCCGATGCAAAAATCAACTTTATAAGAAAATTACGCCGAATACTTCTTTTGGAAAACATACTTTTACCTTTATAACGCGTATTTATTATTATAACAAAAGTAAGATGAATATAAAAAAAATTGAAGGTACAGCCCAAGAAGGGCTGCGATAAAGAGTAATATTAGTTTACTTCTTTTGGAAAACAAAAACGGTACCCACGACGACGTACTGTTTCTATTGTTGTAATCCCTAAAGGCTTGTCCATTTTTTGTCTAATTTGGTTAATGGCAACTTCAATAACGTTTGGAGTAACAAGTTCTGGTTCTTCCCAGATAGCGTCAAGCAATTGTTCTTTTGAAACAATTTGGTCACGATGACGTGCAAGATGAGTGAGCACTTCAAAAGGTTTTCCTTTGAGTTCTATCTCTTGGTCTTTATAAGTGATTTTTTCTTCTTCAGGATTTATAATCAAATCTTCAATTTCAATAATGTTGCTGCCACCAAAACGTAAACGAGCCTCGATACGAGCTATAAGAACATCAAAATCAAATGGTTTTCTAATATAATCATCTGCTCCACTTCTCAAAGCTTCAATCTCACTCTCATTATCATCTCGCGCTGACAACACCACTACAACAGTTTTAGGTGTTTTAGATTTAATATCGCCAATGATATCAACAGAATTTCCATCTGGAAGCATCCAATCCATCAAAACTAAATCATAATTGCGAATATCTAAATAGTACTCACCATCTTTAAGAGTTTCAACAACATCACTTTGGTAACCATATTCTTTAAGTCCCTCTGCAAGCATTTTGTTTAGTGTTACTTCATCTTCTATAATTAGAATACGCATTCATAATTTCCTGTATTAAATATTTTGGCGAGATTATATCACAATTTTAGGAAACTTTAAAGAAAAATTCAACTTTATTTAATAAATCTTTAACTTACAATTAAGATTGAATTGTATAGCAGGTACTTACACTTACCTTGCAATCGGATAAAATTAAGGGTTTTGTAATTTTGATAGAAATTTTTTTTGTGGAATTATATTTTTCAGTAAGGATAAATTTTAGCCTCTCTAGAGCATCTTCGATGAGTAAAAATTTATTTTTTTTCATCTCTATTTTAACTATCTCTACGATATCTGCATAATTGATAAAACCTTTTTTATTGTCATACTCAAGAGCAATCGTAACTATGACCTCTTGCTCTTTTTCTCTCTCAAAATCCAAAATGCCAATAATGCAAGCAAACTTCAAATCTTCTACATGGATAGTCATCAAACGACTCTTTTCTCTTCGCCTTTGACTAAACGGATAATATTTGGTATATGTTTGTAAAAAAGTAAAAATACTATCAAAACAACGGGTGCATGAGCCATATCAGGGTGAATATAAAAACTAGAGACTAAAAGAGCAACAACTGCAACTAAAGAAGAGACAGAAGATATACGAATAGTTTTTGCACCAATAGCCCAAACAACAAGAGCAATCATGGTCTCATAAGGGAGCATAAACATCATAACTCCCATCCCAGTGGCAACACCTTTGCCCCCTTCAAAGTTCAAATAAGGAGAGTAGCAATGCCCAATAACTGCCAAAACTGCTATGCCCCAAAGCGTAGCTTCACTCAGTCCAAGAAAAAAAGCAGCCGCTAGGACAAGAACACCCTTGAGCGCATCAAGGACTAAAGTGGCAATTCCAAGTTTTTTTGCTAGAGAAGGATTCGTCTCTTTCACTACCCTTAAAACATTTGTAGCTCCGATGCCACCACTTCCACTCGACTTAACATCGACTCCTGCAAAACTTTTTGCAAGGAACAAACCAAAAGGAATCCCACCGATAAGATACGCCGCTATAAAAAACTGCACATTCGTGTTAAATAAAAAATCCATCAAAACCCTCATAAAAATAATAAAAACATTCTACTTGAAATATGATTACAAGTGTATAAAGTTTATTTGATTTGCAAATTGTAATGTATCGGTACTTCGAGGGTAAGTTTTTCATCTGATTTTGGAAATTTGCCAGATAAATTCTCTATAGTTGTAATAGCAGCTTGGGAGAGAATCCCACTTTTAGAAGAGACAACTTCTATATGAGAGACTGTAGCATCTTGTTGAAGTATAAATTTCACAACTACTGCCCCTTCAATTCCTCTTTGTCTAGCAGATTTTGGATAGTATAGATTCTCTTGCAAAAGCTTGACTAATTGCTCTAAGTGCTCTTGAATATACACTTGTGATAAACTCGTTTCTTGGACTTGAGGAGTCTCTTGTATACGTATTTGATGTTGCATATTTTCTGGTTGTACTTGAGGTTGTTGTGCTTGGAGAGGTTGGATTTGCTCTTGTTCTGCTTGAACTATTTGCTGAGATTTTTGCTCTTCATGAGGCGGTTTTTTGGCTGCAAAAACTACCTTGTTTAAAGGCAAAGGAGGGGTTGCTTTCTCTTTTTGAACTGCTTTTGTTAACTCTTTTTTTGGAACTACAATAGTCTCTTTTTGAATCTTTTTTTCAGGTTTTATCTCTGCCACACAGCATAATTTTATACATATATTTTCTTCCTTTTTCTCCTCATGCAAAGGTAGTATTTTCCATACATAAAGCAAGAGGACAAAGAAAGTCACATGAACTGCAAGGGAGATAAAAAGAGAGCTGCTATGTCGTATCATGACAGCAATAGTACCAAAATGGACTTTACTTACGTGTTAAATCCTTAGTATGCAAGGAGATGCAACGCGGAGCTAAATAGCCCGTTTAAATTCGGGGTACGCTTCAACGCCACATTCAGCAACGTCCATTCCCTGAACTTGTGCATCATCTTGCGCACGAAATTTGATAAATATATTAATAAGGTATAACACGGCAAAAGAGACACCAAAAGCGAAAACCCCGATAATCAAAACCCCTTTTAACTGTGCCATAAAAGAGACACTCTCTACAAATATCCCCACAGCCAAAGTTCCCCAAATACCATTAACAAGGTGAACAGACAAGGCACCTACAGGGTCATCGAGTTTAAATTTGTCAAAGAGTGGAACTGCAAAAACAACAAGAGCTCCCCCAACAACACCGACGAGGATTGGAGTGTACATATCAAATAAATCAGGTCCTGCTGTCACTGCGACAAGTCCACCTAAAGCACCGTTTAAAATCATGGTAATATCAAAAAGTTTATACCGAATATACATCAAAACTCCTGCCATAATAGCTCCTGCAAGTCCAGATGTATTTGTGTTCATGATAGTTTTTGCGACCGTATTTGCATTTTCTACACTTGAAATTGAGCCGACACTCCCACCATTGAAACCAAACCAGCCTATCCAAAGTAAAAATGCGCCCAGAACAACAAGAGGAATATTTGAAGCAGGAATAACGCGAAGACCGCCTTGCACATAGCGCCCTTTACGAGAACCTATAATAAGTATGGCAGCAAGAAGTGCCCAGCCACCTGTTGAGTGGATGATGGTAGAACCTGCTAAATCGTGGATATTTATATCTAAAAAAGTACCAGCTATCATGTCAGCACCCCAGCTAACATTGACAACCAAGGGGTAGATAAAGCCTCCCATAACTACAGCAAAGATAGCCAAAGGGATAATCTTCACTCGCTCACTTACCCCACCGCTCATGATGTTTATGGTTTTACCCACAAATGCCATTTGAAACAAAAAAGCTGCCCAAATGCTCATGTTAGCGTTGTCCCAACTTCCAAATGCGAGTTTATAACCCACAAGCAAAAATGCCATAGAAGCGACTGCATATATCATGATGTTAATAGTTAAAACACTTGAGACATTTTTCGTGCGAACAAGACCAGCTTCAAGCATAGCAAAACCAGGAACCATAAAAATGATAAGGACCATAGAAAAGAGTGCAAAAAAAGTGTCAATTATATATTTAAAATCAGCTTCTAACATAGCAATACCTTGTGTAAAATTGAGGGGTATTTTATCAAAAAAGTAAAATTTATAAAAAGGAAGTTGATTAAAATTTAATCAATAAAAAGAGAGGATTTAAATCTTCCCACATTATAAGTTTGTGGAAAGATAAAAATAAAGTTAGATAGCTTCTGAGTCTGTTTCACCAGTACGAATACGGATGATTTGTTCAACATTACTTATAAATATTTTACCATCACCAATTTTACCTGTTCTAGCAGCTTCAACAATAACAGATGTCACTTTTTCAACATCTTTATCTTCTACTACCATTTCCATTTTAATTTTTGGTAAAAAATCTACCACATACTCAGCACCACGATAGAGCTCACTATGACCTTTTTGACGGCCATACCCTTTGACTTCGCTCACAGTCATGCCCGTAATCCCGATTTCAGCTAAAGCATCTTTGACATCTTCTAGTTTAAATGGTTTGATAACCGCTTCTACTTTTTTCATATTTAAGACTCCATAATTTTTATAAAGAGAGCGGATTGCTCTCTGATATTATTTTCAAATTGTAACCATTTTTATGGTTTTAATCAACTCAACGATACGCTCTACTTCCAAGGAAAGTTAGCTTTTAAATGCTAACCAATGGCATTCTCCACCATGAGTAGCCATAGCGACCCAAAGCGTAGATAAAGGAAGTACTTCCTTTATCGTTATATATTAAGAGCCTTCTCACCATGAACAGCTTCATCAAGTCCACGACTTTCAGTCTCTTCATCAACTTTACCACCACCTGTTAAAGCAGAAGCTATAAAATAAACTATAACGGTTCCAACCAATGTAAAGATACCAACAACCGCAACTGATTCAAGTTGAACTAAGAATTGTCCCATTCTATCACCCGAAGCTTTGAGTGGACCATCCCAAAGTAAGCTTTTGTCATCAAGAGCAAATAATGCAGTTGCAAGTGCACCCCATAGACCCGCTAAAAAGTGAATTCCAAATGCATCTAAAGAGTCATCATATCCAAGTTTTTTCTTCAATACAGCAACACCAAAATACGCTATAACTGAACCTGCCGCACCAATAATCATCGCACCACCAACATCAACGAAACCTGCAGCTGGAGTAATCGCAACCAGACCAGCAACAACACCTGAAGCAGCCCCTAATAATGTAGGCTTTTTATATACAATCCACTCAATTAATACCCATGTAATCGCAGCTATTGCAGTTGCAAGTGTAGTAGTTAAATAAGCTAAACCTGCAATAGAGCTTGCACCAAAAGCTGATCCACCATTAAATCCGTACCAACCGAACCATAAAAGGGCAGCACCTAAAGCAGTCAGCATAACGCTCATTGGTTTCATAGCAACTTTTGGATAGCCTGCACGTTTACCTACTAAGAATGCCAAAACTAAACCAGCAAGACCGCCATTCATGTGAACAACTGTTCCACCTGCGAAATCAAGTGCACCTAAGTCAAACAAGTAAGCACCTGCTCCACCCCAAACCATATGCGTAATTGGTGCATAAACAACAGCAACCCAAAGAGCTACAAACACTAACCATGTTGAAAACTTGATTCTCTCTATGACAGAACCACTTGCAATCGCAACAGTTATAGCCGCGAAAGTTCCTTGAAAAACAACGAAAACATACGTAGGATAACTTCCGACTGAAGTTAAATCAGTCCAGCTAATTCCATTTAGGAACATGTTGCCAAATCCACCCATAACTGTTTGAAGACCTACTGATGCATTCGTTCCAAATGCTATTGAGTAACCAACAGCTATCCAAGTAACAAAAGCGACTGTAAAAGCCATAAGTACCATTACATATGTATTAAGTACATTTTTTGAACGAGTCATACCAGCATAGAACAAAGCGAGTCCTGCTGGAGTCATGAGAAATACCAAAGCCGTAGACATCATCATCCACGCTGTATTTCCACTATCGAGTGTCGGTACATCTTCAGCAAACGCCAAAGAGGGCAAAAGCACTAAAGCTAGTTGTAACCATTTTTTCATTTTGTCTTCCTTTGATTTCTCTTTCGAGTTATTTTCGCCAAGAAGTATAACAACTTAACACTCCTCTGGTAAGCAGGTAACTGCCTATTTTTTAATCAGGTAGTTTTACTTCTGTGCATCTCACAATCATGAAGGTTTTTTTGGCTTTACAAATAGCTTAAGGGATTTTAAGATACCATAATCCAATTTTTTGTTTTAAATCTTTAACTAATTAGGGTGTTTTCTATGGCAAATTTGCTAAATAACGACGTGATAAAAACGATTAATATTGAAGAATCACTTCAAAACAGTTACCTTGACTACTCTATGAGTGTCATTGTCGGACGTGCATTACCAGATGTAAGAGACGGTCTTAAACCCGTTCATAGAAGAATTCTTTACGCCATGGATAAGCTCAATCTCTCCTATGGTGCAAAATACAAAAAATCAGCCCGTATAGTCGGGGATGTCATCGGTCAGTACCATCCACATGGTGATACTGCGGTGTATGATGCACTTGTCCGAATGGCACAAGATTTCTCAATGCGTATGCAACTCGTTGATGGTCAAGGAAATTTCGGTTCCGTTGATGGGGACAGTGCGGCGGCGATGAGATATACGGAAGCTCGCATGACCAAATATGCAGGAGAACTTCTCAAAGACTTAGAAAAAAATACAGTCAACATGATAGAAAACTATGATGGTACAACAAAAGAGCCCGATGTTATGCCAACGCGTGTTCCAAACCTTCTTATCAATGGCTCCTCAGGTATTGCCGTGGGTATGGCTACAAATATCCCTCCTCACAATCCTACTGAAATCATGAACGCACTCAAAGCCCTTCTTGCAAATCCAGATATTACCCTTTACGAAATCATGGAGCACGTTAAAGCACCTGATTTCCCTACTGGCGGTATTATTTTTGGGAAAAAAGGTATCACAGATGCCTATGAAACAGGTCGTGGTCGCATAAAAGTTCGTGCGAAAACACACATAGAACAAAAAACCAAAAAAGAGGTCATCATCATTGATGAACTTCCTTACCAAGTCAATAAAGCACGACTCATTGAGAGCATTGCAAATCTTGTCAAAGATAAAATGATTGAAGGCGTCTCCGAAATACGTGACGAATCTGACCGTGACGGAATGCGTGTCGTCATCGAGCTCAAACGTGATGCCATGAGTGAAATAGTACTTAACAACCTTTTTAAACAAACGAGTATGCAAAATACTTTTGGTATCATCATGCTCTCTATTTTAAATCAAGAACCTAGAGTTTTTGGCATTATCCCGATTTTAAAACATTTCATCAATCACCGTAAAACCATTATTATCCGCCGTACTATTTTTGATCTTGAAAAAGCTAAAGCAAGAGCACATATCTTAGAAGGTCTTAAAAAAGCCCTCGATATTATTGACCAAATCATTCAAACTATCAAAGCTAGCTCAAATATTGAAGATGCAAGAGACAATTTAGTTGCTAAGTTTGATTTCTCAACCCTACAGGCGCAAAGTATTGTCGATATGCGCCTTGGAAGACTCACCGGGCTTGAGAGAGAAAAAATAGAAAATGAACTTCTTGAACTCATAGCTCTCATCACATACCTTGAATCAATTTTAAAAAGTGAAGAGGTACTACATGGTATCATCCGTGATGAATTTGATGAGATATCTGCGACCTATACAGATCCAAGACGCACTGAAATAGAAGACGATTATGACGATATCGACGTAGAAGACCTCATTGTAAATGAGCCGATGGTTGTGACAATTACACACCGCGGCTATATTAAAAGAGTCCCTTTAGGTGCTTATGAAAAACAAAAACGCGGCGGAAAAGGCAAAATAGCAGTTACCACCTATGAAGATGATTTTATAGAAAGATTTTTCACATGTAACACGCATGACACCCTTCTTTTTGTGACCGACCGCGGTCAATTACACTGGCTTAAAGTCTACCGTATTCCTGAAGGAAGCAGAATTGCCAAAGGTAAAGCAGTGGTCAATCTCCTCAATCTTGTAGCCGATGAAAAAATTCGTTCAATCATCCCAACAACAGACTTTAGTGAAGAAAAAGGGCTTGTTTTCTTCACCCAAAAAGGGATCGTAAAACGTACAAATTTAAGTGAATTCTCAAACGTTAGAAATAACGGTGTGCGGGCAATTATTCTCGATGATGATGACGCGCTTATCACAGCTAGAATCGCAGATAAAAGCATTAAATATCTCTTTATAGTAACTAAACTCGCGCAGTGTATCAAATTTGATATAGAAAAAACTCGTGAACAGGGTCGTAGCACACGTGGTGTAAGAGGTATCAAATTTAAAATTCCTGAGGATGAAGTCGTCGATGCAAACATTATTGCAAATGATGAACAAGAGATTCTTATCGTTGCAGAAAAAGGTATCGGCAAGCGAACAGATGCGGGAGAATACCGCCTTACAAACCGTGGCTGCTCAGGTGTCATTGCTATGAAAATGACAGCAAAAACTGGCAAAAATATTGTCGGCTGCCTCATGGTAGATGAAGATATGGACATGATGGCACTTACAAATGCTGGTAAAATGATTCGTGTTGACATGCAAACCATCTCCAAATCAAGCCGAAACACTTCTGGTGTCTATATAGTCAAAGGTGATGATGTCTCAAGCATCTCTCGTTGTCCAAAAAAAGAGGAAGAAGTAGAGGACGATAATGAAAACTTTGAGAACTCTGGACTGGACTTGGAATAAAACTTGCTTTTACTTAGCAATTACATCTTAGGTACAATAAAAGTACTAAATTAAGGGATTAAACATGAAATACGCTTTGCTTTTAGTAGCACTTCTCAGTGCTTCTTCTTTAATAGCTGAAAAAACTCCAGCAGATAAAGAGACTCAACCCAACGAACAAAGTAAAAATATTACGGTGGTATGCGCTGAGTGTACTCCAGCAGAGGCAATGCAACTAACACAAAAAGGGGCTCCAGTAAAATCTCAGCCCGCCGCAGAGGAAGTTTTGACAAAAAAACAAGATATCCGTATCAGTGTCATAGGTCAAGGTGTCGCACCGATGACTACTTCTTCCCCAGCACAAGCCTATGCACTTGCTAAACGTGCTGCAACTGCAGATGCTTACAGACTTATCGCTGAAAAAGTAAAAGGGGTACGTATCGAAGGGCAAGATTTAATCAAAAATATGATGGTCCAACGTTCAACCATTCGTAGCTCAGTTGATGCCATGGTAAAAAACGCCAACGTTGTTGAGACTACATTTAAAGAGGGCTTATGCGAAGTAGAGATGGAAATCTTAATTTCTCACTCTCAATTTGCTCAATAATCTTTCTTCTTTTCAATTTTACGCCCTTAAAAGCTGACGAATACCTCATCTCTTACCGCTATGTGGTAAAAGATGCGATGCTCTATCATGAAGCTTTTCATATTGCAAAAGCTATGAAAAAATGTGTTGGAACTCCACAAAAAGAACTTATTTTAGATATAAATCATGAAAATGATTTGAAAATAATTATTTCTCAAAATTTTGATACCTTTATAGAATATCTTCAAAAACTAGGCTTTCATATAAAACATCAAGAGCGCACACAAGAGTTACAAAATATTTCCACAACCATCCTCACACTTCAGACAACATGCTTTGAAGTCGATTTTAATGATACTTTTGTTAAAATTACCCCTTTAAAATAGGGGTTTTAGTGAAAATTGCAATAGTTGAAGATGATATTAACATGAGAAAATCTCTTGAAATTGCAATGGGTGATTATGGTGAATTTGAGATTAAAACATTCAAAAATGCAAAAGATGCACTCAAAGCACTAGACAAGAGTTTTGACCTCGTTATCACAGATATAAATATGCCTGGAATGGATGGGATAGAGTTTATCAAAGCCTTAAATGGCGCCTATGAAGTTATCATCATGACTGGAAATGCAACACTTCAAAGAGCAATAGAATCGATTCATTTAGGTGTCAAAGATTTTTTGCTTAAACCCTTTGACGTTGACACTTTGCTCAAAGCGATAAAAAGAGAGAGCCAAGTGCAAAATGCAAAGAAAAAAATCTCTCAAAAATCTGACACGCAAGATTCTTCAAGAGGTTTTCTTGGGACTTCAAAAGCATTAGAACAAGTATTAAATATCGCAAAAAAAGCGGCAAAAACAGATGCAAGTATTTTACTCCTTGGTCAAAGTGGTGTAGGAAAAGAAGTTTTTGCGACCTATATTCATGAAAACTCCCTGCGAGCAAATAACCCTTTTATAGCTATAAATATGGCAGCAATCCCGGACAACCTCATAGAAAGCGAACTTTTTGGGTTTGAAAAAGGTGCTTTTACTGATGCAAGCCAAGCAAAAGCGGGACAGTTTGAACTCGCAAACGGAGGGACGCTTTTTTTAGATGAAATCGCGGAGATGCCTTATGGCGTTCAGGCAAAACTTCTTCGTGCATTGCAAGAAAAAGAGGTAAGACGACTCGGCTCTTCAAAAGTAACAAAGATAGACATACGCGTTATCTCAGCAACCAATGCCAACTTAATAAAAAAAATTCAAGAGGGTGCTTTTAGAGAAGATTTGTACTACCGTTTAAATACTATTCCTCTAAATATTCCCCCTTTACATGAAAGAAAAGATGAAATTTTACAAATTGCAGATAAAATTCTGCAACAAAATTGTGTAAAATACGATTTCAAACAAAAAAGTTTTACGCAAGAAGCAAAAGAACAATTACTGCTGTACAGTTGGCCAGGAAATATCAGAGAACTCATCTCTGTTGTTGAGAGAGCAGTTATACTCAGTGAAGGTGATGAGATAACTCCAGAGGCTCTATTTTTAGAATCCCGCGGATTTAAAGAATCTAAAAATATAGAGATGATGGAAAAAGAGCTTATTTTAGAAGTTTTAAGCTCCCAAAACGGCGATGTTGAAAATGCGTCAAAAATTTTGGGCATGAGTAAAATAATTTTAAGTAAAAAAATGAAAACATACAACATATAAGGAAAACAGGTAGATGGCAAGAAAGTATAACGTAGCGGTAGTTGGAGCAAATGGTGCAGTTGGTGAAGAAATTTTAGCAGTTTTAGGTGAGATAGATTTTCCTTTAAATAAATTGGTTCCTCTTGCAAGTGCAAGAAGTCTTGGTAAAACTGTGCTATTTAAGGGTAGAGAGCTTCCAATTCAAGAGCTAACTAACACTGTATTTGAAGAAGAAAAGATAGACATAGCGCTCTTTAGTGCTGGTGGCGATGTCACAGCTGCGTATGCATCTTTTGCAGTTGAAGCAGGAGCGGTTGTTATAGACAACACTTCACACTTTAGAATGAACGCAAATGTTCCTTTGGTTGTCCCTGAAGTCAATCCTGAAGATATCTCTTTATGGAGAGAAACAGGCATTATCGCTAATCCAAACTGCTCTACTATCCAAATGGTTCAAGCTTTAAAACCTTTAGATGATGCGTATGGCCTAATAAGAGTCGATGTTGCAACATATCAAGCAACTTCGGGCGGTGGAAAAACTGCTATGGAAGAGTTAGTGACACAAATGCAAGACTTTTTTGCTTTTAAACTCAGCGAATCAGAACACAAAAAATTTCCTCACCAAATAGCGCTCAACATCATCCCTCAGATTGACGTGTTTATGGAAAATGGATACACCAAAGAAGAGATGAAAATGGTCAATGAAACGAGCAAAATCATGCATAAAAACATTGAAGTAAGTGCTACTTGTGTTCGCGTTCCTGTTCTTCGCGGTCACTCAGAAGCTTTAACACTTACATTTGAAAACGATGTTGAAGCAGATAAAGTCAGAGAAATTCTCTCACATGCTCAAAATATCGTGATACTTGACAAACCAAAAGAGAGTATTTACCCAATGCCTACAACTTGTGTAGATATGAACCAAACTTTTATCGGTCGTATCAGAAATGATAATTTTAGAAAAAATATGATTCACATGTTTGTTGTTGCAGATAATCTACGAGTTGGAGCTGCTACAAATGCAGTTAGAATTGCTCAAAAATGGGTCGAAATGGAAGGTGAAAAATCATGATAGAAAAAATATTTGAAAACTCTCTTTGGGGCTCAAGATTTATTATTATTCTTGCAGTAGTTTTTGGTCTTATTGGAGCTATTGTTTTGTTTATGGTTGCGAGTTTTGATGTATATGACACTGCTAAATTTGTCATTAACTCTTATATGACCCATGCACATCCTGAAAATTTTCATGAAGATGTTGTCGGTGGGATTATCGGTGCAGTTGACTTATACCTTATCGGTGTTGTAATGCTCCTTTTTTCTTTTGGTTTATATGAGCTTTTTATCTCAGATATTGATGTTGCAAAAGATGAAAACGGAGAAGAGAACCAACTCTTAGCCATTCACTCTCTTGACCAACTCAAAGACAAAATCTCTAAAGTAATCGTCATGGTTTTAGTTGTTGGATTTTTTCAAAAAGTAGGACATACAAACTATGTCGGTGCACTTGACTTGCTTTATCTTGCTATTTCTATTGCATCTGTTGCCGTTGGCTTATTTTTCTTAAGTAAAGTCGGCAAAGCACACTAGCGTTTTTATAAAAATCATGTCTTTATAAAAGAATAAATTTATTCTTAGAAGACAAACAAAGGATAAAATTTGAGCAAAATATTTGTAGATGCCTGTTTTGGCAAAGAAACACCCTATACTCCAGTTTGGATGATGCGTCAAGCTGGTCGTTATCTTCCACAGTACAGAGCTGTTAGAGCCCAAGCAGGAAGCTTCTTGAACCTTTGTCATGACCCTAAAAAAGCATGTGAAGTCACCCTTCAACCTGTAGATCTTATTGGAGTTGATGCAGCAATTATCTTTAGCGATATTTTAGTTATCCCTGATGAAATGGGGATGGACTTAGAGTTTATAGAAAGCTTTGGACCACGCTTTATTAATCCCATAAGAACCGAGTCAGATTTAGAGAAGCTCTTAGGTGGCGAGGATGCAGCTTCTAAGCTCACTTATGTGTATGAAACGATCAAGCTTGTCAAGCAAGAGTTGGCAGATGACAAGGCACTTATCGGTTTTACAGGTGCTCCTTGGACTTTGGCAACGTACATGATAGAGGGTGAAGGGACAAAAACTTACAACATTAGTAAAAAAATGATGTACTCAAATCCTGCACTTTTACATAAAATACTTGCTAAAGTAACTGAAGTTGTAAAATTTTACATGCAAAAACAAATCGAAGCTGGGATAGATGTTGTTCAAATTTTTGATAGTTGGGCGGCTGCAATTGAGCCTGGTATGTATGATGAATTTTCTTGGAAATATATGGTTGAAATAGCAGAGTATTTAAAAGAAAAATATCCTCATATTCCTATTATTATGTTTCCAAAAGGAATCCCTGCTTTTTTAGATAAAGTGTATGGAAATTTTGATGTCTTTGGAGTCGATTGGTCAACTCCAATGGCTTTAGCCAAAGAAAAACTCGGATCTAGATATGTTCTTCAAGGCAATATGGAGCCTTGCCGTCTTTACTCACAAGAAGCGACAACCAAATGTGTAGAGGTTATCCAAAATACGATGCAAGGCAAACGCCACATCTTCAACTTAGGTCATGGAATTCTCCCTGATGTCCCTGTTGAAAATGCAAAACACTTTATAAATGAGTGTCACAGAGTGAGCAAAAAAATCTAAGAAATCAAAAAAGTCTAAAAAACTTAAAAATAACTTCCATTATCTTCACACACCAAAGGTTATGAACCATAGTGAGTTAATAACCTAAAAATCACTCTTAATATTTGCTTTT
>JFJP01005354.1_pt1 | contig 35890 bp, 28 predicted proteins | sample 431651 | NCBI WGS metagenome assembly JFJP01 (sample SAMN02602958, study PRJNA72255) | Microbial mat metagenome, whole genome shotgun sequencing project. | biome: fresh water; feature: sink hole; material: water; isolation source: purple microbial (photo- and chemosynthetic) mats found in... | reverse complement strand
GCACCCAGCGCGGCCGACATGGCAAAACTCAAAAACAGCACCCAGTTGGTATTGATGCCCACCAGCTCAGCCGCTACCCGGTTGAAGGAGGTGGCCAGCATCGCCTTGCCGTGCAAGGTGCGGTTAAAAAAGTACCACAGCGCCAGCACCACGAGGGCTGTGACCCCCAGCACCCACAGGCTTTGCGGCATCAGCGTGGCACCCAGAAAGTGCAGCGGTGTGTCGCCTGAAAACGCCGGCAGGCTGAAAGTGTTTTTGCCCAGCCAGACCTGCACCAGGCCGCGAATCACCAGCGAAGCGCCAATGGTGATGATGATCAACGTGACCGACTCGGCCCCCTTGACCGGCTCAATCGCCAGCTTTTCCACCAGCACACCCACCATCGCCGGCAGCACAATCGCCAGCACCAGCGCCACTGGCAGCGGCAGACCGGCCTGGCTGAAATACACCGCCAGCATGCCGCCCAGCATGATGAACTCACCCTGGGCAAAGTTGATGACGTTGCTGGCGTTGTAGATCAGCGTAAAGCCCAGCGCCGCCAGCGCGTAGGTGGCACCCACGGTGATGCCAGAAAAAAGAAACTGCAGAAACTCGGCCAGCATCAGACGCTCCGGGCCGCAGACTCCATCAAGCCCGTGTGGGTTGACCACTGCACCATGACATATCTCCTGTTGTTTGAGCCCTTGAAAGGGTCTCTTTGTTGGACGGACGAATTCTGAAATATGGAATCAATTCTGTCAATCGATATTCATAGGTGTTTTCCCGAATCAAAAAAGCGTCAGTTATTGAATTATTGCTATGGTTTGAAGAGCACAAAGATCAAGCTGATAAAGGGCTGTACTTAAACCCTTTGCCCACCAGCATATCCCAGGCGCATCGACAAAGCCTGCGCCGAACCTTTGAGAGCGTTGATCACCGGGCCGTCCAGTGACAGGTCAATCATGTCCTTGACGCCGATCGCCAGGATGGACAGGGTGATGTCGTTTTTGAAATTGAACACCGGAGCCGCCGCCGCCGCTACGCCGGGCACCAGGTGGTAGTCCACCACCGTCGAGACGCCATCCTGGCGCACCTGGCTCAGCATGGCATCCACCCCGCTGGCAGTTTTCAGCGTCTCGGGCAGCGACAGGGTCGCCTGCTCGCGGCTGATGCGCAACTGAGTGGTGGCCCGGGGTAACCAGGCCGCATAGACCCGCCCACTGGCCGATGTCAGCAAGTGCAGGGCCGTGCCGGTAACCACATTGACCGTGATCGGACGGTACGGGCGCACCGAGCGGATGATGACCGGGCCGTTGTCACTCCAGATCGCCAGCGCCGTGGTCTGGTTGATCTCATCGCGCAGGTCGGCGATGGCCGCCAGGCCCAGTTTGACGCGGTCGAGGCGGTCCACTGCCACCAGGCCCAGGCTCAGCGCAAACGGGCCCAGGTCGTAACGTGAGGTGGCGGGGTCCTGCTCCACCAGCCCGGAGCGCACCAGGCTGACAATGTAGCGGTGCACTTTGGAGGCCGGCATGTCAGCGGCGGCGGCAATGTCCTTGAGCATCATGGCCCGGTGACCGCTGCTGATGGCGCGCAGGATGGCCATGCCAATCTCCAGTGACTGAACACCGTTTTTGCCCTCGCCATCGCGGGCAGCGGGCTGATCCAGCTTGGTCGGCATGGCGCGGCGTTTCAGGCGCGCATCAGCGCTTCGATCTCGGCCACGCGCACCGGCACATCGCGGGTGATCAGTTCGCAGCCGGTGTCAGTCACGATGGCATCGTCTTCAATGCGGATACCGATGTTGTGAAACTGCTCGGGCACACCCGCTGCCGGGCGCACATAAATGCCGGGCTCAATCGTCAGCGCCATGCCGGCTCGCAGAATGCGCGCTGGCCGGTCTTTGATCAAGTCACCGGTCAGGGCGTCTTTGCGGGTGCTGATCTGGCCAATTTCGCTGGGTTCGGTGTAGGCCCCGCAGTCGTGTACATCCATGCCAATCCAATGGCCGGTGCGGTGCATGTAGAACTGAAAATAGGCGCGGGTCTCGATCACATCCTCAACACCGCCGACCTTGTTTTTGTCCAGCAGCCCGACATCGAGCATGCCCTGCGCCAGCACTTTCACGGTGGCATCGTGGGGATCGGTGAAACGCGCGCCGGCTTGGGTAGCGGCGATGGCAGCGTCTTGTGACGCCAGCACCAGTTCATAAAGTGTGCGCTGGGGGCCGGTAAACACGCCGTTGGCCGGGAAAGTACGGGTGATGTCGCTGGCATAACCATCGAGCTCGCAGCCGGCATCAATCAGCACCAGCTCGCCACTGGGTACCCGTCCGGCATCGGCGCGGTAATGCAGCACACAGGCGTTGCCACCGGCGGCCACGATCGAGCCATAGGCCGGGTACTGCGAGCCGTGCAGGCGAAACTCGTGCAGCAATTCGGCATCCAGGTGGTATTCACGCACTTCCTGGCCAGTGCGGATCATGCCGGCACAGCGCTGCATGGCGCGCACATGGGCGCCGGCGCTGATCCTGGCGGCGCGGCGCATCACGTCTTGCTCATGGGCGTCCTTGAACAATCGCATCTCGTCGAGCACGCTGCACAGGTCACGCTGTTGCTCAGGTGCCAGCGTGCCGTAGCGTACCCGGGCGCGCAGGCTACCCAACCAGCCGTCGATGCGGGTTTCCAGACCCTTGTGGGTGGCAAAGGGGTACCAGACGGCCTCCCGACCGTCTAGCAGGGCCGGCAGCCGGGTATCGAGCTCGGCGCTCGAAAACGCCTCGGTGACGCCGATGGCCTGGGGTGCCGCCTCAGGGCCAAGGCGCAGCCCGTCCCAGATCTCGCGTTCGCGGTCCTTGGCCTGGCAAAACAATGTGCAGCGGCCATCGCCGGTGATCACCAGCCAGGCTTTGGGTTCACTAAAACCGCTCAGGTAGTAAAAGTAGCTGTCGTGGCGGAACGCAAAATCGCTGTCGCGGTTGCGCTGATGCTCGGGCGCGGTGGGAATGATGGCGATGCCGGCTGGGCCGATGCGTTGAGCCAGCGTGGCGCGGCGCTGGGCGTAGAGCTTGGTGTTTGCAGTGGTCATTGGGGCTTCCAGGGGGGGTCCATAGTGGGGCCGCATGGTGCGGACAAGGACGCTATTGTGATGTCATTGCCTTTCTGAATCATGCGTGTCGTTGTTGCGTCGCATGGCCTGCGGACTCCTGGACACCAATGATCAGGCAATGAAATCAGTGGGTGCGGTTGAGCTGTGCCAGCCGTTCGGGTGTGCCGACATCGGTCCAGGCTGCGCAGTAGAGCTCGGCAGTCACCTGGCCCTGATCCATCGCAGCGCGCAGCAGCGGCGCCAGTGCTGCCCGTTCGCCATATGGGTTACCTGGCGCAATGGCACACCAGGGCGGCTCAAAAAGGGCACGCCGGTACAGGCCAATGGTGGAATAGGTGAAACGTGGCCGGGGGTCATCCGCTGGCAGGTTCAGCGCCAACCCCGACTCAGCCTCAAGTGCGAAATCGCCCCGCGGGTTGTGCTCGGGGTTGGGCACCAGCCACACATGGGCCAGCTTGCCACTGGCTGCAAAGTGCTCTAGCGCCGCCTGGGTAAAAGCGAAGTCTGGCGCAAACACGTCACCGGCCAGCACCCAGAACACGTCATCACAGACCGACCCTGACGCCGGGCACAGCAAGGGCAGGGCCCGGCAGATGCCACCTGCGGTCTCCAGTGCCGCGCCAAAGTCACGTCCTTCGTGGGAATATCGGATCTGCAATTGCTCTGTATTTAATAGCTGCTTGTGCTTATCTGATAAGGGCTGGACCGGGAAAATACTCCCAAAATGCTGTTCGATCTTCGGCCCCAGCCACGCCGTGTTGAGGACGACGCGATGGAACCCACCGCGTAGCAGCGCTTCCAGATGCCACTGCAGCAGTGGTTTGCCGTGAACGGGTAACAGCGGTTTGGGGCAGGTATCGGTGAGCGGGCGCATGCGCTCGCCACGACCAGCTGCCAGCAACATGGCTGCCGGACCTTGAAGTCTTGATGAGGTGGATGGCCAATTCGCGGTGAACATGGAAGTGCTGTCAAATTTTGCGGGGCTGCAATCGGGCAAGCATAGCCCACCCAGGCTCAGGTCCGTAACCGGGCGGGCCGGCGCGGGTGACGGTGTGCGTGTGGGTCGCATTCATCGCCGAGCCCGGGGTCACTGGCTACAAGATTTTGTTGGAATGCCGCCAGACACCCATGGCCTGTGCTTGCGCCACCAATTGATCCTTGAAATCAGGATGAGCGATATTGATCAGCGCTTCAGCCCGTTGCCAGGTCGACTTGGCCTTCATCTGCGCATAACCGAACTCGGTCACGACATAGTGCACCAGCGAGCGGGGGCAGGTCACGATGGTGCCGGGCGACAGCGTTGGCACGATGCGTGAGCCGATGGCTCCATCCTTCTTCCTGAAGGTCGAGTTGATGCAGATGAGACCCTTGCCCCCCTCAGACTTGTAGGCCCCCAGAATGAAGTCGAGCTGCCCTCCGGTCCCCGAGATTTGGCGAAACCCCGCCGACTCGCTGGCAACTTGCGTAAACAGGTCGATTTCGATGGCGTTATTGATGGCGACGACCTTGGGGTTGCGGCCAATGACGCAGGGATCGTTGGTGTACGACGCCGGGAAGATCGCTGCCGCCGGGTTGTTGTCAAGGAAGTCGTAAAGCTTCTGTGAGCCCATCGCGAAGGTGTAGACCATCTTGCCGCAGTCAATAGACTTGCGCTTGCCGGTAATGCGCCCGGCGAGGTACATGTCAACATAGGAGTCTGCCAGCATCTCGGTGTGTACGCCGAGGTCTTTCAGGCCGCTTTGCGCGATCATCGCCCCGACGATGTTGGGCAGTGCCCCAATGCCGAGCTGGATGGTCGAGCCGTCCTCCAGAAGCTCCATGACGTGTCTGGCGATCATCCGGTCAGTTTCACTTAAGTGGGTCTCAGGCAGTTGCAGCAAGGGGGTGTTGGGCCCCTGGACCACTAGGTCAACCCGTGAGATGTGAATGGATTCGTCCTGGCCTCCCAGACACCGCGGTGCCTGGGTGTTCACCTCGACGACGACCTTCCTGGCCTTGCGGCAATAGGCCGGGGTCATGGAGCAACTGGTCGAGAAGTTGAAAAAACCATTCGCATCCATGGGGGTGACCTGCACCACGGCGACATCAGGTGCCTCGTACCAGCTAATGTTTTGCGGACCCTGGTGGTAACACAGCGGGATGTAACTGGCCAGGCCGCGCTCACCGTACTTGCGGCCCAGTCCAGAAAAATGCCAGTCGTTCCAGGTAAATGACTGCCTGCCCGGATCGGCTTCGACACACTTCAGGGGTTTGGCGCGGGTCGTGGTGATCAGGATCACGTCCTTGAGATCGTTCTTTCTCAAGGCAAGGGCCGCGTCAACCGCTTCGACATTTTGGGCAAACTCGCCCATGAAGACGGTGTCGCCCGACCTGATCAGAGCGGCAGCCTGGTCGGCCGAGCCAAGTTTTTGGCGGTACTGGTCCTGGTCACGATGTGTCATGCTTCAGCCTCCTGGGTTGCAAGTTGGGAAAGTCTCCCCGGATAGGCAATACAGCATTGCCAACGACGTGGCAGCGGCGCAACGCGCCGAGCCGATCACTCCGCAGGGTGCAGGCTCGGCCTTGACTGGCTTGGGGGTGCGGAAATCACAAATATCCCATTTCTGCGGCACTGACGGGTGCATGGCGTGGTTGCAATCCGCTCGTTTAGCTGGCTAAACTTCGCGTGTTGCGCCTGGCACTGGATCCCGTCCGCACTCGCCATCAACGGAACATTTGCAATTCCTGCATCCCTTAAAAGTTGTACTGTGATCGGAACAGGCGGGTTGGCTCAATTTTATGACAGCAAGCCGCCATCAGCAAATTGTTGACCCATGTCAGAAGTTAAACATCGATATGCCAATCCGGCCCCATCAGCCCAGCTCCCGCACCACTTCCATGGCCTGCTCGACGCGCTCAACGCAGTGAATGGTCAGACCTTCAAATTCCCGGGCCTGGGGGTTTTTGGGTGCATTGGCTTTGGGCACCACGGCCACGCTGAAACCCAGTTTGGCGGCCTCCCTGAGCCGTTCCTGACCGCGTGGGGCCGGGCGCACTTCTCCGGCCAGGCCGACTTCGCCAAAGGCGAAAAAACCTTTGGGCAGCGGCTTGCCGCGCAAACTGGAGGTAATGGCCAGCAGCACAGCCAGGTCGGCGGCAGGCTCGCTGATGCGCACCCCCCCCACTGCGTTGACAAACACGTCCTGGTCCATGCAGGCCACACCCGCATGGCGATGCAGCACGGCCAGCAACATGGCCAGGCGGTCGCGGTCGAGGCCGACACTCAGGCGTCTGGGACTAGGGCCACCGCTGTCAACCAGCGCCTGGATCTCCACCAGCATCGGCCGCGTGCCTTCCAGCGTCACCATCACACAGCTGCCGGGCACGGGCTCGGCGTGCTGACTCAAGAAGATGGCGCTGGGGTTGCTGACCCCCTTCAGCCCCTTTTCGGTCATGGCAAAGACGCCGATTTCGTTGACCGCGCCAAAACGGTTCTTGATGGCGCGCACCAGCCGAAAACTGCTGTGGGTGTCGCCTTCAAAATACAGCACGGTATCGACCATGTGCTCCAGCACCCGGGGACCCGCCAGTGCCCCCTCTTTGGTGACGTGGCCAACCAGCACCATGCAAACACCACTGGCCTTGGCGGCACGCGTCAGATGGGCCGCGCATTCACGCACCTGCGCCACTGACCCAGGTGCCGAGCTGAGCTGTTCGGAATACACGGTTTGAATCGAGTCGATGACGGCGATGTCGGGCTGGGTGGTTTCCAGTGTGGTCAGGATCTTTTCCAGCTGGATTTCGGCCAGCACCCGCACCTGTGAGCCATTCAGGCCGAGTCGTCGTGCGCGCAGGGCAACTTGGGCACCGCTTTCTTCGCCAGTCACATACAGGGTGTGCTGACCGCTGCGCTGCAGCGAGTCAAGTGCCTGCAACAACAGGGTCGATTTGCCAATGCCGGGGTCGCCCCCGATCAACACCACGCCACCTTCCACCATGCCGCCGCCCAGCACCCGGTCGAGCTCGTCATGGCCGGTGGGGGTACGGGCCATGTCTACCGCGTCGATATCACCCAATATGGCAATCTCGGCGGTTTTGCTCAATGAGGTGAAGCGGTTTTTGCTGGGGATGCTACTCTCGGGCACTGATTCAATCAGCGTATTCCAGGCATTGCAGTGCGGGCACTTGCCTAGCCACTTGGGGCTGGTGCCGCCGCAGTCGGAGCAAACGTAAACAGTTTTTTCTTTGGCCATGACGGGATGGTACTGTATAAATGAACAGATCATGGCGTTCGCTGCCCAGTAATGCCTGCGCACGATATGCCAGGGCGTGTTCAGCGTGTCTTTTGCTGCACAAGTGATTTGCAACGCTGTAGTGCGCCCAAAGCTGGCGAGCCAGCCCCCCGCAATGCCCTAGTCATGGCCGAGAACTGTGTTGCCACCGCCGCCGAGGCAACCAGGAAGACTTGATCATCCGGGCACCCGGCTGCAACAATGCGGCGGCACCCGATGTAAGGCATGGGGGCAAGCAAATAGTGAACCCGGGTATGCCGCATCGTTCCTACAATGCCAGCTACTCTTTCACACCTTACCGCTGATATGAAAATTCCATTTCTGACACCAAAGAACCATGACCTCTCCCGGTTGATTGCTGCCATAGCCAGCAACGGCAGCGACGATATCGACACGATGGCGCATTTCATGGAGCAAGAAATGTGGGACGTACTGGCTCCCTATCTGGAACCTGAATCACTGGATCGTGGCTATCTGCTGACCACCCAGGGCGCCTATGACCGCACTTTGTATTTCATCGAGTCGGGCACAGTAAGGGTTCACTATATCGATGTACAACGGCAAATTCACATTGCTAATTTGGGGCCTGGATCGGTGGTCGGCGAAGCCTCTTTCTTTTCGCATTTAGAACGCAGTGCCACGGTTCAGGCCGCCACGCCCTGCCAGGTCTGGAGCCTGACACCGGAGCGTTTTGCGCGTTTGTCCAAAGAAAAGCCAACCGTGGCACTGACACTGGCCATGGCACTCGGGGCCACCGTGTCGGTGCGCCTACTCGGTCTAAGCAAACGGTTGAGTCACAGTCCGGGCCAAATCTGAGGCCGTAGCCTGCGTCGGCCCTGAGCCGTTCAAGCTTGCAAGACCAAGGTGTTCATTTGCAGATGAGGTAAAAAGTTCTGAACATCCGGCCATTGCGCAATGGTGCCGTCCTGACTGCCAGGCAATGAGGCAAATGAAAGGCCGTGCTACGATGAATCATCTGTTGTTATTGAATCTGTCGCAAATCAATTCCATGTAGTAAATTCATGCCAATCTATACCAATGTGAAGTTTGGAACCTGGGGTCTCGGCAATATCGTGCTCAACGGCGACACCGTCCTACTCGACTTTAACGAGTGTCCTCATCAAAACGTCGCAACCGCTCTGGGACACCTTGTGCGAGCGCCACGACCCGCCGGTGCCAAAGCGCAGTTGGCGGGCGGCATTCAACGACAGTGCTATGTCGATCGGTACCCATGTGTATAAGTGCCATGCCGTCACGGTCTGGGATGCCGTCGAACGTGTGACCGGCACCGACTGGAAGATCATCGCACCGGTCTGAAGAACAGGAAATTTACCCGCATCAGACCCGGCATCGCAGGTTGATGAACGCAACACTCGACCTTGCCCGCAGCACGACTTTGTTGAACATCGAAGTGTTTTTTATAGCTTGCAGTGATTATTTAATCTTTTTTTATCGATCGAACGGAGCAAAAAATGCCAATCCCTGATCCAGTCACATTCAAGACAAACACGTCCCCTCTGGTAAAAAAAATTATCTGCTTCACAGTCGGATCGGGATATGGCAGCAACATGGCAAAAGTGTTACTTGCTCTTGAATCATATTGGACGCAAAAGAATGGCCCGCCATTGGTTGCTCAGCGATTACTTTACAACTTGTGGAAGGAGTGTGGCAGGTGGCTCACCCTCAAGGCGGGCAAGGTTTCAGATGGCGAATTGTTCGCGCGACGCAAAGGGCACATCCAGAACCTGCAGACTGCCGCACTGGAAGAGCTTGCCATATTGACTCCAAATCTGCGAACTGTGCTTGAAAATTATCAACTCAAGAAAAGCGGCGGGCTACATCTGCATCATGGCCTGAAGAGTCTGGCCCCCGGATACGCAATGGAACGTCAACAGTACCTGTCGCACGGGAAAGCATCGGGAATGACGGTTTCAATGAGCAATGTTCATGAGCAGATGGAGCGGGATAATCCACACAAGGCTTACCTCGCATTGCAGAAAAAGGGGTTCAACAAACTGCAGTCTTCCGATATGGACAAACTCTTGAAAATAGCCATAGGCGAGAAAGATGTTATGCACGGCAGGCAGGTAACATTTCTGAACAAGATTGAGCGCCTGAAATATATGGTCGTTATTGAAAATTACTTGTGCAAGGACATCGACGACCATCTCATTTCCATGACAATAAAAAATTTCAATGGCTATCGTCTTGCCCCATATGCCATTGATAAATATGGCAATCTATTTGTTGTGACCGACTCTCTTGACAAGAAGCGAAAGGTAGTCCAGGCGGTAAGCCAGGGCAAAAATGCTGTGAACTACCAAGTGATTGAGGTGGCACAGTTTAACCACTCCACCATTCTTGCAGGCGCAGATGTTGTGTGTGCTGGCTGTTTACATATTGGTTGGGACGCACGTGCAGGTGTCCTCACCCCCGGGGTTTTGTCTGCGATTGACAACTCGAGTGGACACTACAAGCCCAGTCTCGATGACCTGAAGCGGTGCGTCAGCATACTTTTGGATGAGGGCATCGATATCAGCCGGGTTCGCGTAATGGACGCTAGCACTGGGCAACCCAAATGCTGGTGGGGCGATGATTTATTGATGCGAAATCTTGGTGCATGGCCCGATCCTCGCATATCAAATCGTGGACTGGCTGCGCCGCCAATCGACCTCACTTTTTGACGCAATTTAATTGCGTCGGCATGACCATTCACCTTTGCTCTCAGCAAAGCCTTGGAGAGCAAGTTTTACACCCAAATAAATCCATAATTCATAGCTACCTGCGCTTATTGCATAAGGGCTGGAGGCATAAAACACTTAAAAGCATGGCATCTCTGTCGCGTCTGCATGCACGGCAGCCGGTAGTGACGGCGGCATGGAATGATGAAGACTGGAGATTTTTGAATCATCGTTCATAGTGGAAACCCTTGGTACAAATTTGTTCTGGTAATCAGTTAAGAATCACTTACAATTTTTTTTCCAGTCAAGGAACTTCGCTTCGGCGATGTGCCGATTGTCCTTAAGCTCTTGGTGGCCAGGGTCGCCTGGAAAATGCGTTGCTTTTGCTTTGTCAATCCTTTTTATGTGAGGAAGCTTATGTCGGAAAGTCTGCAAAAATGGGTAGGGCGCAATCGCCCGCCCCGTGTCCAAATCACCTATGACGTCGAAATCGGCGACGCGGTTGAAAAAAAGGAGTTACCTTTACTGGTCGGTTTGCTGGCCGACCTTTCGGGCCAGCCAGCGCAGCCACAGGCCAAACTCAAGGATCGTCGTTTTGTCGAAATTGATCGCGACAATTTTGACGATGTCATGGTCAAAATTGCACCCCGACTTGACCTTTCGGTCCCTGACACACTCAAGGGTGAAGGCAACCTAAAGATCGAGTTGAATTTCAACAGCTTCGCCGATTTTCATCCTGAAGCCATCGTCAAACAGGTGCCCAGGCTGGCCAAGCTGCTTGAAGCGCGTGCGCAACTTCGCGACCTGCTGGCCAAGCTTGATGGCAACGATGAGCTTGACGACCTGCTTGAAAATGTTGTCAAGAACACCGAAGACCTCAAGACTGTCCAAAGCCAGGCGCAATCGGCACCGGTCGAAGCGGCACCTGAAACTTCACCCGCCGTTGCGGAAGAAGCTCCGACAGCGTAATCAACCCTTTGGAGCGCCCCGGCGCGCCTCATTTTTTGAATGGTGAAAAGAATGGCAACTAGTTCCCAAGCCGCCCAATCCGGCGGCACAGCAGGCACCACAACCAGTGAGTTGGGCCTGCTTGACAAAATCGTCCTTGAAGGCCACATGGTCAGCGAGCCTTCGCAAAGCACCTACGCGAGAAAGCTGATCGGCCAGCTGGCATCACAGATTCTCGACGAAGGCATGAAGACCAGCCCCGACAAAGGTGTTGTGACGCTAATCAACGAGCGGGTTGCCGAAATCGACACGATTTTGACCAACCAGCTCAATGCGATCTTGCACTCTGAGCAATTCCAGGCGCTTGAAGGTTCTTGGCGCGGCCTGCATGACTTTGTATTTGGCACCGAGACTGGTCCGCAGCTAAAACTGCGCCTGCTCAACGTGAGCAAAAAAGACCTGCTCAAAGACTTGGAGACCGCCGTCGATCACGATACCAGCGTGCTGTTCAAGAAGGTTTACGAGGAAGAATACGGCACCTTTGGCGGCTACCCCTATTCGCTGCTGATTGGCGACTACTCGTTTGGTCGTCATCCGCAAGACATCGCTTTGCTCGAGCGTATCTCGCGGGTTGCTGCTGCCGCCCATGCGCCCTTTATCGCTGCCGCCACACCAGCGTTGTTTGACTTCAAGTCATTTACCGAATTGGGCGTTCCGCGTGACCTTTCAAAGATTTTTGAAAGTGCTGAATTGACCGCCTGGCGCAGTTTCCGCGAATCGGAGGATTCGCGCTATGTGTCGCTGGTGCTGCCACGCTATGCCGCGCGTCTGCCCTACGGTGCCAAAACCATTCCGGTGGAGGGCTTTGGTTACGAAGAAGATGTGGACGGCTCTGACCATTCCAAATACCTCTGGGCCAACTCTGCCTATCAAATGGGCCTGCGCATCACCGACGCTTTTGCCAAGTACAACTGGACTACGGCGATTCGTGGCGTGGAAGGCGGTGGCAAGGTCGAGGGCATGGTGGCCCATACCTACAAGACCGCAGAGGGCGACATCACGATGAAGATCCCCACCGAGGTCACCATCACCGACCGGCGCGAGAAGGAACTCAACGACTTGGGCTTTATTGCCTTGGTCAATTCCAAGGGGTCGAATTCAGCCACCTTCTTTGGTGGCCAAACCGTCAACAAGCCCAAGGTTTATGACAAGGACAATGCCAATGCCAATGCGCAGATTTCGGCTCGCCTGCCGTATCTTCTGGCTGCGTCCCGCTTTGCACATTACCTCAAGGTCATTGTGCGTGACAAGATTGGCAGTTTCCAGACCAAGGATGAGTTGCAGCAGTATCTTAATCGCTGGTTGGCGGGGTATGTGTTGCTCAGCGTCGATGCTCCGCAGGAACTCAAGGCCAGAAGTCCCTTGAGCGCTGGTCGGGTTGATGTCACCGAAGTCGCTGGCAAGCCTGGGGCATTCCGGGCCATTGCGTTCCTCAAACCGCACTTTCAACTTGAAGAAGTGACTGCTTCGGTGCGCCTGGTGGCCGATCTGCCGGCTCCTGCAGCCTGATGCGCAGTGTTAAGCTTTTTTAATTTAATTGAATAGATCAAAGGAAATCACATCATGACCATCATCGTAGATTTTGGAGATTCCATCAAAGGCGCGTGCCAGTTGGAAGGCTACAAAGACAAGCTCCAGGTCGATTCATTCCAGTGGGGTGCCGGCATCGGGATATCTGCGGCTGGTGCAGCCAACACCACCCGGACGGTATCGACACCGTCGATATCTGAAGTTACCTTATCGCGTAGTTCAGACAAGGCGACGCCACAGCTTTTGAAGATGCTTACAAAACCGGTTGCATCACCCATTGGCAAAGTCATTATTTCATTCACACGTAACGACGCAGTGGCCCAAAATGCCAAATATATGGAATTTACGCTCGAGGATGTTTTTATTTCAGGCCTGAGCGTATCGTCTGGAGGTGACACACCTTCTGAATCCCTGTCCTTGAATTTTTCCAAGATCACCGTCGATTATTTCGTGCAAGGCCTTGAGGGTACTGCGGATGGCAAGGAATCGTTCATTTACGATGCTGCCAAGAACGTGACGACGTAACCGGTTGGCATGTCAATGACTGCGTTTTGTGTGAAACGCTGGAGCGCGGCGCATGTCTGAGCTGATCAGGGGCTTGGCGGTGCCGCTGTTTGACCGACTTTCGCAAGATGATGCAGTCAGCGGTGCGCGTTATCTGGAAACCGAGCAGGCGATCAGGGACTCTATTGCACGAGAACTTCATCGCTTGTTCAATACCCGCTCTTCGCTGCATTGGCAAAATTATGCAGATGGAGATGGCTCGGTGCTGGAATACGGCATTCCGGATTTTTCCAGTGTCAGCATTCAAGATGGCACCGAAATGGGCGTATTGGGTCAGGCATTGACGCTGGCCGTGGAGCGTTTCGAACCCCGCCTGGGTAAGGTTTCGGTCAAGTTTGATGCCAGCGCATCAACATTTAAGTCGGTCAGCGTCAATATTGCCTCGGAGGCCCTCGTAGGCACTGTGTTAAGGCGCATGGATTTTGAAATTGCTCTTGACTCATCCGCCGACAGGTCGGTGAAAACTACCTGATCATTCGCTCCATGCAACACAGCGATCTACTGCAGTATTACCAGCGTGAACTGATTTATCTGCGCGGTCAAGGTGTCGATTTTGCACGTCGCTACCCCAAGGTCGCTTCAAGGCTGACACTGCATGGCTCAGAGTCGCTGGACCCGCATACCGAACGGCTGATTGAATCGGTTGCTTTTTTATCGGCACGCGTGCATCGGGCGCTGGATCAGGAATTTCCGGATGTCGCCTATTCGCTGCTCGACAACCTGTGCCCGTCGCTTGTGCAACCGATACCGTCAATGTCAGTTTCCCAGTTCAAGCTGGACCCGGCACAAGGCAAGGTGACTGCCGGTTTCCGGGTTCCCCGCCATACCATGCTGTATGCCACAACCGTGCAGGGACAACAGTGCCGCTTTCGTACTGCCTGGGACACCGTGTTGTGGCCGGTGCAAGTGACTGGGGCAAGCATTGACTCGGAGTCGGTGTTGCGGCTCACCCTGGAATGCGACCCTGATGTTGACTTCTCTGAACTGGAAATCGACCGCTTGCGCATTCATCTGCAGGGTGACTGGATGACCACCATGCCGCTGTACGACGCGCTGGTGGCGAGCGTGTCGTCGCTTGGTGTGCATCCGGCAGGTGTTGGCAGCGTGCAACCACTCATGCGCGATGCGTGGCGCGAAGTCGGCTACGAAGAAGGCCAGGAGATTCTTCCGCTGCCGTCCAACGCGCAGCCGGCTTACGGACTTTTGCAGGAATATTTTGCATTTCCGCGCAAGTTTCATTTTTTTGATCTGCACCAATTGCGCGGCAAACTCGGCAAAGGGCGGCACTGTGATCTGGTTTTTCAGCTCAATCGACCGGCGCGTGCGCTGCGCCATGTGACTGCTGACAACTTTCGGCTTGGTTGTACCCCCATCGTCAATCTGTTTGCGCGTGTCAGCGAACCGATTCAGATCGACCATCAGCATTACGAGTACCTGTTGGTTCCCGACCGGCAACGCGAGATATTCACCGAAGCACATTCGATCGTGTCGGTCGTCGCTTCAGATCCTGATGCCGACAAATCCATTGACGTGCCTAACTTTGCTGCATTGTGGCATCTTCGCAACAGCACCAATACCGTGTTTTGGTCATCCAGGCGGGAGCACAGCCTGCGCCCCAATATTACCGGAACTGATTTGTTCCTGTCATTTGTTGATGGCAACAAGGGCTTTAGCCAGCCCTCCCAGTCGGTCGTCTATGCACACCTGCTATGCACCAATCGGCGGCTTGCCGAGCAGGTGCCGGTTGGTTCACGCCTGGTGGCCGAGGGGCCAGCACAGCCGACCAGGGTGCGCTGCCTGTATGAGCCTACCGCCCAACGCGACCCGCCACTCGGCAGTGAAACACTGTGGCGGCTGGTGTCGCTATTGACACTGAACCATCAGTCGCTGGTGGATGGTTCAACCGGACGCGACCAGTTACGCGAGATGTTGATGTTGTTCGCCTCCGAGAGTCGGCGAGACCATGCCCAAATCCGTGGCATTACCGGGTTGTCGGCCCATGGCACGACGGCGCATGTGGGTACGCAGGCCTGGCGCGGCTTTTGTCGCGGCACACAGGTGACCCTGGAATTTGACGAAGAGTCGTTTGCCGGGGGGTCATCACTGCTGATGTCGGCGGTGCTGGCGCGATTTTTTGCCCTGTACACGTCAGTCAATTCATTCGTTCGACTGGCCGCGCGGCAAGGCGATGAAACGAGGAAACAATGGGAACCGATGACTGGCCGCCAAGTCGTCGTTTGATCGCCCGCCTGATGGCCCGGCCGCAGGGTTTTAACCTGTTTCAGGCCATCAGTCTGCTGGAGCGATCCGCCCTTGGCTGCGTGGCCGTGGGCCTTTCTCACGGGCCTGGAGAGCTTGAGGCGGTTCGACTGAGTGCCTTTGTATCCCTTGCTTTTCAGCCCAGTGATGTGCAGTCGGTGACGGAGCGCGCCGAGTCCGGTGAGCCTTTTCTGCTGTCCACCACCGTGTTATCGCTGGCAGGAGCGACTGGCCCATTGCCGCTTCCGTTTACTGAACTTCTGCTTGAGCGTCGTGCACGCAAGGACAGGGCAACGGCCGACTTTCTTGATATTTTTAACCATCGTTTTTTGTCTTTCCTTTATCGCAGCAAAAAAAAGCACAACACAGCGCTCAATGCAGATGCGCCGGCGCAGTCCATGTTGGCAACAACGCTTGATGCTGTCAGTGCGCTGGGACTTCGCGCTGGCAGGCAGGCTGTCGAGAAGCCCGCCGTGTGGCTGCGGCATGCGGGCCTGCTTGGTGGGGCACCGCGCTCGATGACAGGATTGTTGGTGCTGTTGCGCGACCGCATGAATCTTCAAGTTCACGGGTCGCAATTTGTCGGTGGCTGGCGCAGGCTCGAACCGGATGCGTTCACGCGTTTGGTGTCTGGCAGCGAGATCGGTGGCGCACGGCTTGCCAGAGCGGCTGTTCTAGGCAAACGGTTCTGGGATCAGGGAAGCGGAATCGCACTGGTTTTTTCTGAACTGAAGCTGAATCGCCTGCTCGGCCTTCTGCCCGGAGCGTCCGAACACAGACTTGCCTGTTACTTGATTCGGCGCTACTTGCCACTTGATATTGACATCAAAATCGAGTTGCAATTGGCACCGACCGAGCGAAAACCTTGCCTGTTGGGTGCCGCAAATCCGCTGCACCTGGGCTGGACTTCATGGCTGACAAGCGCGTCCTTTCGGGGCGAGTTGCCGACCGTGCAACTCAAGCTGGCCCAAGTTTCTGTCACTCCCCATTGAATTAAATTCGGCACCTATGGAAATAGACATTCGAACCCTGCTTGGCCGACTCAATCCAGAGTGCAAGAAAGCGATGGAGCGGGCGGCCGAACTCTGTGTGCAGCAAACCCACTACACCGTGGATATCGAGCATCTGTTGCTGCGACTGGTGGAAAGCGAAGCACCCGATATCTGGCTGATTTTTGCCCGGTTTTCAATCCGGCCCGATACCATTTTGACCCAGTTGCAACAGGCGCTCGACAAATTTAAGCGTGGCAACGGTCGAACGCCTGCTTTGTCACCCGACTTCGCGCCACTGTTCCAGGAAGCATGGTTAATGAGTTCGATGTTGCTGGGACAGCAGTACATCCGGTCCGGCACGCTCATTTTGGCTTTGCTGGAGGTAGATCTGTTGCGTGGCCGGCTGGTTGATTCGGTGCCCACGCTGCTCCAGATAGTCAGAGGAACCTTGCGTGACGAGATCGCGGCGCTGCTGCAGTCGTCGCCTGAAGGCTCAGCCGGTGCTGCCCTGTCGATTCCGCTTGCGACCCCTGTTGCCATCGAGGCCCGGTCCACAAACACACCAGGTACGGCAGCAATGCCCGATGCGGTTGATTCCAACATACAAATGCCGGTGATGGGCCGGAATAATTCGAGCACACCGTCACTGGACCAATTTACGGCTGATCTAACCCAGTTGGCGCGTGATGGCAAGATTGATCCGATTCGAGGCCGGGATGCCGAGATTCGGCAAATCATTGATGTGCTGCTGCGCCGACGTCAAAATAATCCTATTCTGACTGGCGAAGCTGGTGTCGGAAAGACCGCCGTGGTGGAAGGCTTTGCACAAAGGGTGGTGCAAGGCGACGTGCCGCCAGCACTGCGCCAGGTTTCGGTGCGTTCGCTTGATCTCGCCCTCCTGCAAGCCGGCGCAGGGGTCAAGGGCGAATTTGAAAACCGGCTGAAGTCGGTGATCGCCGAAGTCAAGTCCTCGCCGACTCCCATCATTCTTTTTATCGATGAAGCGCACCAACTGATTGGTGCTGGTGGTGCCGAAGGGCAGGGCGATGCTGCCAATTTGCTCAAACCGGCACTGGCACGTGGTGAACTGCGCACGATCGCCGCCACTACCTGGGCCGAATACAAGAAATATGTTGAACGCGATCCTGCACTGGCTCGGCGCTTTCAGGTCGTCAAAGTCGACGAACCGACCCAAGAGGCGGCCATTGACATGCTGCGCGGCATGGTTGAGACGCTTGAGAAACATCACGGCGTTGAAATTGTTGATGAAGCCGTGCGTGAAGCGGTCAAGCTGTCGCACCGTTACATCACCGGTCGCCAGCTTCCTGACAAGGCCATCAGTGTGCTAGATACCGCCTGCGCCCGAGTCGCCATAGGGCAAAACAGTTTGCCCGCCGAGCTTGAATCGGTCGCCCGTGACATCGCATCGAATGAAAACGAGATGCGGGTGTTAAGGCATGAAACGGCGACCGGGCATGATCATCAGCAAGAGATGGCTGCACTGAATGCCACACTTGCCACTTTGCGACAAAAACAAAAACGACTGACCGACAAAATGACGGAAGAAAAGCTTTCTGTCGCCGAAATTGTGGCATTGCGCAAGAGAATTAGCGTGAGTCTTCAACATGGTGCCGCCGCCCTTGACGAAGATCAAGATGCCGAATGGATGACGATCACACTGCGCAGGCTTGAAAAGGGACTGGAAGCGTTGCAGAGCGATGAGCCGATGATTCCGGTTTGTGTCGATGCCGGTGTTGTTGCCGAGGTTATCTCGGGTTGGACAGGTGTGCCAGTCGGGAAGATGCTGACCGACGAGTTGCATACGGTGCTCAATCTCAAGGAAAAGCTGGCTGAGCGTGTCGTTGGTCAGGATCAGGCACTCGATGCGATTGCCCGGCGTGTCCGCACCTTTCGGGCTGATCTCGACGACCCCGGCAAGCCCGTTGGCGTGTTTCTGCTGGTTGGTCCCAGCGGCGTGGGCAAGACTGAAACTGCTTTTGCATTAGCCGACTTGCTGTTTGGTGGTGAACGTAACGTGATCACCGTCAACATGTCGGAGTTTCAGGAAGCCCACACCGTGTCAAGCCTTAAAGGTGCGCCACCTGGTTATGTGGGCTACGGTCGTGGTGGGGTGCTCACCGAAGCCGTTCGACGTCGGCCCTACAGCGTGGTGCTGCTGGACGAAATGGAAAAGGCACACCCGGATGTGCTGGAAATGTTTTTTCAGGTCTTTGACAAAGGTACGATGGAAGATGGTGAAGGCGTTCTGATTGACTTTAAGAACACCCTGATTCTGCTGACATCCAACGCGGCACAGGATGTGATCACGCAGGCCTCCCAAGGAGGGAATCGCCCCGACCCGGAAGAACTCGTTGACAAACTTCGGCCGGAATTGCTGCGGCGGTTCAGTCCTGCGTTTCTCGGGCGTCTGGCACTGGTGCCGTATTACCATCTGGGCGACGAACAGATTCGCGCGATCGTTGGTCTCAAGCTGGGCAAGCTGGCCCAACGTTTTGAAAGCAACCACAAGGCCAGCTTTACCTGGTCACGGCTGGTGGAGGATGTCATCACGGCCCGCTGCACCGAGGTCGATAGTGGTGCCCGCAACATTGATCATATTCTGGCCCACTCAGTGTTGCCAGAACTTTCGCAGCAGGTGCTGGAGCGCATCTCCATGACATCCCCGTTCAACGCAGTTCACATGGATGTGGCTGATGCGGGTGAATTTGTGTTTCGGTTCAAGTCCTTGACATTGGCGAAAAACCCATGAGAGAAGGCTATACCCAAGGCGATGCCTTTCTTGGCGTGACCACTTCGCTCGGGCCGGAAAAGCTGCTGCTCAATAGCTTCTGGGGCACCGAGGCACTGTCTGAGCTTTTCCACTTCACGCTGACAATGCGCTCGGAGGATGGCAGTATTCAGGGGTCGGCCGTGGTCGGCACTTCGGCGACGGTCAAGTTGCAGCAGGTAGCCGGGCCGTCGCGCTTTTTCAACGGCATCATCTCAAGGTTCACTTACTTGGGAAGCGCCGTTGACTTTGCCCTCTACTCGGCAGAACTGGTGCCCAGAATGTGGCTGCTGACGCTGGGGCGAGATCGGGTGATCTACCAAAACCAGACTGTTCCAGACATCATCAAGGCAGTGCTTGGCGAATTTGGAGTGGCCTTCCAGGCTGCCGATATCACCGGCTCATACACCGCGCGTGAATACTGCGTGCGTTATGATGAGACAGCCTTCGACTTCATTTCCAGACTGATGGAGGACGAGGGAATTTTCTATTGGTTCACCTTCAGTGACGGAGCACACACGCTGGTGCTGGCTGACAGCAAAGCGGCTTATACCACTTGCCCGAACATGGCAAGCCTGGTGGTTCGAAGCGAAGGTGACAATTTCCGACGCGTCGATTCGGTCACGCAGTTTGAACTTGAGAGACGGTTGGTGGCGCTGTCTCATGCTGTCGATGATTTCAATTACATGACTCCCAGCACCGATTTGTTCGCACAATCTGACGGCGCGAGTGGACGCGGACTGGACTACGAGTATCCGGGACGGCACCTGACAACCAGCAGCGGGCAAAAGAAGGCACAAGTCCGGGTTCAGGAGCATCAGGTGGAGCATTTGATTGGCAAGGGCACTAGTCATTGCCACCATTTGCTGGCCGGCACCACCTTTACCCTGGCCGAGCATGTGCGGGCCGATGTCAATGTGTCATATCTGGTGCGACGGGTACAACACCGGGTTGACCGTGGCACCTATGTCAACAATTTTGAAGTCTTGTTGGCCACTGAGCAGTTTCGCGCACCAAGAATAACGCCTCATCCTGTCGTGTTTGGCGATCACACCGCCAAGGTTGTGGGGTCAAGTGGGGAGGAAATCTGGACTGACGCGCATGGGCGAATCAAAATTCAGTTCCCCTGGGACAGGAAAGGAAAATCCGATGAATCAAGCTCGTGCTGGATTCGGGTGTCACAGGCATGGGCTGGGCAGGGTTGGGGTGCGTTGTATATTCCCCGGATAGGGCAGGAGGTCATTGTCAGTTATCTCGATGGTGACCCCGATAGGCCCTATGTGTCGGGCCGCGTCTATAACGCCGAGCAAACCACACCGATCAAATTGCCATCCCTGTCATCGCAAAGCACCGTTCTTTCGCGTTCCACCAAGAAAGGTTCTGCCGGCAACGAGATGCGCTTTGAAGACAAAAAAGACTCTGAAGAGCTTTACCTGCATGCCCAAAAAGACATGCGCGCCGAGATCGAAAATGATCTAACCACGACGGTAATTGCCGGCTCGGAACTGCATACGGTCAAAAAAGGCGACCGCACCGTCAAGGTGGACACTGGCAATGAAGTTCACTCGGTCAAGGGTACCCGTGCATTGGAGGTTACCGGGGACGAGACCCATACGAACAAGGCCAATTTCACGCACAAAGTGACGGGCAACTACGAACTCAAGGTCACCGGGAACCTTGTCATTGACGTAACCGGATCCATCAAGATCAAATCGGCCATGTCAGTCGATGTCGAGGCCGGCACCAACCTGACCAACAAGGCCGCAGTCAATCTCAAAAATGAAGCAGGTGTTGGCCTCACCAACAAGGGCGGTGCCACCCTGACCAACGAGAGTGTGATGGTCAGCAACAAGGCCTCGGCGATGCAAACCGTGGACGGTGGAGGCTTGCTTGTAGCCAAGGCTGGCTTGGTCAAGATAAACTGATAGCCATGCTTGCCTTTACCGTCCCACCCGCCACTGCATTGCTTTCCCCAGTCGTCAACTCTGCTGTGGCAGCACCAGGGCTTGCCCAAATGGCGACACAAGAGGTTCTCGACGATGCAGGAAACTTGCTTTGTCGCACCAGCTATGTCAACGGCTTGCGTGATGGTTCCATGGCAATCTATGATGCTGCCAATGCGCCGGCCATGGAGGCGACATACCAGGCTGGCAAGCTTCAGGGCGCGCTGCGCTTGTATGACGCGAAAGGCGGTGTACTCCAGGTAAGAGAACACGTCAACGATTTGCCGCATGGCATCACCCGAACAAATTACCCTAGTGGAAAACCCCTGCTGGAGCAGCAGTTTGTGCAAGGCGTTGCGCAAGGTGAATCTGTCGCCTACGCTGAATCCGGTGAACCCATTGCAAGAATGCAGTATGTGGCGGGTCAACTGGAAGGTGAATCAATTTACCTGACCGAAGGTAGGGTGGTACGCCGCGCCCGCTACCGGGCAGGATTATTGGATGGTGAAGTAGTGGACTATGGTGCCAATGGTGTTCCGACACAGTCCGCGCAGTATCGCGCAAATGTGCTCAACGGCGTGCTAAGGCGTTTTTGGCCCAATGGCCAGGTTCTCGAAGAAATCGAGTACCGCAAAGGTAAGCCGGTGGGTGTCGCCCGTCGATTTGATCAAAACGGATCGGAATTGGTGGCTTCTCAACCACAGCCGGGCTTCATGAAAAGTCTGGAAAAACTCGTTCGTGGGGGGTAGTTATGGCCTTTCATGTCTGTAACGGTGCCATGCTGCAGTGCAGTTTTGGGGCAGCACCGACGAGTCTCGTTGTTCTTCCTTTAAATCGTGTGTTAACTAGCAGCATGCCGGCTGCCAACATCATGGACCATGTGCCGATGCTCAATATACCGACATTTGCGATGTGCAACAGCCCATCAAATCCGATGGTCGCGGCCGCTACCGCGGCGGCACTCGGCGTTCTTACCCCTATGCCATGTATTCCGGTCACGCCTGCTCCGTGGATAATTGGTGCTCCAACGGTTTTGTTGGGTAACATACCTAGTCTGCAGAATACTTCCAAGCTCATGTGTGCCTGGGGTGGTGTGATTCAGATCGTTGTACCGGGTCAATTTACAGAAATGATTCCCTGATAGAACTATGGCGCAATACGTATTTACCATGACATCCAGGATGATTGCCATTGCAGTCTCTTGCCTGTTGTTGCTTTTCATACTACTTTTTCTAATGGGCGTCGAAATTGGCAAACAGCTGGGTCAGCAGCCATCGGCGGCTGTTGTACCTCAAGTCTCCTCACGAATTGCTGCTCCAGCCCTTGTGACAGGTTCAGCTCCATCGCCTGTCCCCTGAAGATTACCGTTCAGCACTATGTCAATCCACTTTTTAAACTTAAATCTTCGGCAGTGCCGCAACCACCTCGGGAATATCCGGAAGATCCTGTGGGATTGCATCGTTGTGCTCCTCCTGACAGTTCCAATGCTTTCGTTTGGCCAAAGTGTCAAGGCAATGGGACCTGCAGGTGGCACAGAGACACCCGGGGCTGCGGCGCAGCCAGTTGCAGTTGCCCAATCGGTTCTCGTGCGCATGCCAGATGGTCGGATGCTGGCACCCGATATCGCGCGGATTATCAACCGAGGTGAACTAGTTGTTGCGATGCTGAAGGTCGATACACCGCCATTCTTTTTTGACAACAAAGGTGAATGGCAAGGTTTGGAAGTCGATTTAGCAAATGCCATTGCCAAGGAACTCAAAATCAAGCTGCGCATATTGCGCGATGCCCCAACATTCAATGCAGTTGTTGATCAGCTTGCCAGGGGCGAAGCCGATTTGGCCATCAGCAAGTTGTCGCGAACCCTGGCCCGTGCCCAGACCATCGCATTCAGCAACCCCTACTTGACACTGAACCATGCACTGATTCTTAACCGGGTCACGTTTGCGCAACTCTCAAAAGGTCGTCCATTGCCCGAGGTAATCCGCCATTTCACCGGCAGCATAGGCGTGATCGCCAACTCTTCTTTCGCAGACTACGCAAGAAAGAATTTTCCGAAAGCAAAGGTACAAGAATTCCCGTCCTGGAGTGATGTTTTGACGGCCCTTAACAAAGGCGATATTGTGGCTGCCTATCGGGATGAATTTGAGATAAAGCGGTTACTCCTCGCTGATCCGACCATCTCTCTGGTGATGCGCACGGTGACGCTCAAAGACATGGAAGACACGCTGGGTATTGGTGTTGGAATCTCGGATACCGCCCTGTTGGCGTTTGTCAACCAGTTTCTCTTTGAACGCGCCGAAAAACTGGATATCAACAAAGTGTTGAAGGCGCTTGATCGCAAATGACTTCAAGGTCTTTACCAATGAACACCAAAAAAATTTACGCATTTGCCCTGAATCCATGGGTGGTCATCGGCAGTCTGGCTGCCGGTGTCGCCTTTGGCGTCATTCAGCCTGGAAGTGCCGCCAAGCTTGATTTGGTCGGTGATGTTTATATTGACCTGCTAAAGATGATCACGCTGCCATTTATGGTTTCGGCCGTGATATTCAGCTTGCAACGCCTGTTGCGCGAAGGTGGCACTGGCAAATTGCTTGGCCAAGTAGCCTTGGTTTTCCTAACCTTTTCAGTGTTTGTGGCTCTCGTTGGTGCGGCATTGCTGATCATCATGCGGCCTGGTGAAAATCTATCCACGACCACCATGCAGACGTTCGGGAAAATGGTGGGCAATGACCTCAATGCCAGTGACACCATCATGAACCTCGTGGGTATCGATGATACGAAAAAGTCAGTCGGTTTTGCCGAGATCGTCATGAGCCTGGTTCCCACCAACATTTTCTCTGCCTTGGCAAATGGCGAAACACTCAAGGCCTTGGTATTTGCCCTTTTGTTCGGACTAGCGGTCGGGCATGTACCGTGGCGCATCGCTGATGGGCTTACACAGGCCTTGGAAACGATCTATCAAGCTTGCCAGAAGCTGATGTATTGGCTCAGCTTTCCGTTGCCTCTGGTGTTGTTCTGCATGAGCGCTGCACAATTGGGCGAGACGGGGATTGAACCCTTGAAAGCCATGACACAATTTGTCTTGGCCTTCTTTGTGGTGTCAATTTTACTTTTGAGCCTGGCCGCCATCGTTATCTGGAAGCGATCTAACAGTTCCCCCGGCCAGACGCTTGATGCGCTGCGAGGTCCCTTTGCCCTGGCCCTGGCCACCCGCAACAGCGCCATTTGCATGCCCGTCATGATTGAGAGCCTCGCTGACCGACTGGGCTTCGCCAGATCCCGGGTGGAGCTTCTGGTCCCACTTACCATATCTCTTTTGCGTATTGGCCCGGTTGTATATTATGTTTGCGCGACTTTGTTTATCGCCCAGCTTTACGGTCGGTCGCTGTCCTTGATAGAGCTTGGCGTTGTTTTGAGTGCTTCGGTGCTCGCCGGTTTTGCTTCTGCCGGGATGACCGGGCTAGTAACAGTTTCGTTGATCGGAATGACGTGCAACTATATTGGCCTGCCCTTTGAGGCTGCCTTTATTTTGTTTCTTGCGGTCGATCCTATATGCGACATGCTACGGACACTGATACTGGTGATTGGCAACACCGCAGCGGTTGCGGTGATTTGTCCACGACCACTTAAGATTTAGGAGTGATCATGTCGTGTATCGGTGTTTTGGGTGGTATGGGTCCGTCGGCCACAGTTGACTTCATGAACAAGGTGATCCAGTTGACTCCAGCCTCAAGAGATCAGGACCATCTTCCAATGATTGTCTTGAATTCGCCACAGATTCCTGATCGATCAAGCGCGATTCTGGGTAACGGTCCTGATCCCTTGCCGATTCTTCTGGCGGGCATCGATCTACTCAACAAAATGGATGTCGGTGTGGTTGCAATTCCTTGCAATTCTTCACATCATTGGTATTCTCAAATGGCAGAACGCAGCCATGCGCCCATTATTCATATTGCAGATGCCTGTGTTTTAGCTGTGCCGACCACCCCTGATACCCGAGTTGCGATCTTCGCCACCAGAGGCGCGATAAAGTCCGGGTTTTACCAGCAAGCATTGCGCCAACGGGGTATCGATTTCCTCATTCCTGACTCAGACACCGGCCAAGATGAAATTGATGCCTGTATCCGCGCTGTCAAGGCAGGCCAAATCCAGGAGGGTTCGCGTCTACTTGACATGGCTATGGTGATGATTGCCAAAGCGGGCGCAAATGCGATCATCATGGGTTGCACCGAAATTCCGATTGCCAGTCGTGGCATCGTTCCAAGCTGGCTGACGTTGATTGACAGTGCCTTGGAACTTGCCCGTGCCACAGTGGCGTTCGCACTGGAAAAAAGGTGGAACCAGTCGCCATGAACTTTCTCGCCATGATGTCACGTAGCTTGGTGGCTTTGCTGCTATGCCTTTTGGTCGGTGGCATGGCGGGTGTTTACCTGCCGGATGTTGGGAACTGGGCCTATGTTGTTGGTCAGGTGTATCTCGCTCTCGTCAGCATGGCGGCACTCCCGCTATTGCTAGTAGCCACTTTTTTTGGCTTGCGACAAGTGATCGGCTTGCCTTTCCCGGTCCGCCGTGTTTTGATGATTATTGGGGTAGCCTTTCTCATGGTAGCCGTGTCTGCAGGCATCGGACTGGCACTGGGCCTGTGGGCTTCACCGGGGTCGCATCTGGATGCCTCGGTGCGTGCCAAGTTGGGAGCGCTTGTATTGCAGGTCGGTGGAGACGGCAGCAACACGGAAATGTTCCTTGTCAATGGAGTCGATGCACCCAAATCGGTAGAACGGTATTGGTCGGATTTCTTTCCGAACAATTTTTTCCGGGTTCTGGTGGAAGGACGCTCGTTGGGAATACTGTCCTGCGCGCTGTTGTTCGGACTTGCTTTTGCTGCGCTGACGCGTGGGCAGAGTCTCGTTGTGAATCAACTGTTTGAAGGTATTTATCGCACGCTTGAAATCATCATTGCACGAGCCAACATGCTTCTGCCTGTCGTCGCTTTCGGAGTGGCGGCCCACATTTTTTCGACAATGAACCTCGAAATAGTCGGCGCAATGGGTGTTTTTTTGGCGTACTTTGTTGCTGTGGCGATATTGCTGTCTGCCGGTTTGATCGCCATCGTTCGTCGACGAACCAGCCACGGCTTGGCTGAGGTCTTACACCACCTCAAGGCACCGATGCTGGTTAGCCTGGTATCTTCAAGCACGACAGCGACCATTCCCCACATGATCGAAGCCATGAGTGCCAGACTCGGTTTTAGTCGGGGAATTGTGGAGTTTGTTGTTCCAACCGCCTCGGTTTATCTGCGTGCCGGCTCTGCACTGTACTATGTACTTTTAACCACGTTTGTGGCCAACCTCTACAACCTCCATCTGACTGTCGCTGACATGGGCTTGGTTTTTATTGGTTCAACGCTTGCTTCATTTGCCTCCGCGGGCCAGGACAGTCTGACCAATGTCGGCTTTGTCGGCATTGTTCTGGGCTGGCTGCAATTGCCCATGGAAGCTGCGTTGGCACTGTTTCTTGCCATCGATCTGATCTGCCAAGGCCCACGCAATCTGGTCACCCTGCTCGCCGCCTGTGCGTTGATTGCCATTGTCTCTACCGGTCTTCCCTCAGAGCGATCAATTGGGTCAGAGGATAGCGTGCAGGTCGTTCCGGCAAGTCCGCTGCAATTCGTGGTGTCACGCGACCACTTGTTTATACTGACATGCGGCAGTTTGTTGCTTGCTGGGCTGATCATTTTGATGGGGATCATCGTGGGTATGCGGCAAACGCAGTCCTATGCTGCGGCGTCCAAAACACTTTCACCGGTTTCAACGTCCCCGGAGTCTGGCAATGAATAGAAAAACTCTTTTGCGAGGGATTGCAGCAGGTTTGTTGTTACAGCAACTGGCTGGCTGTTCACTACCCAAATTCCTGAGTTTCAAAGGGACGCGTCTGAATTGGAAAAGTGTCACTCTGTCTGCCACAGATGGAGCCAATCAAAATAGTCCGGTTCTGGTTGATGTGGTATTGGTGCTCGAAGATTCGATGATGGATCGTCTGAACGAGTTGCCTGCTGCCAAGTGGTTTGCTGTGAACGCTGACTTGCTGAAGACCTTTCCCTTGAGCATGTCCTATCGAACCTGGGAGCTGGTCCCAGGTCAGACCATGGTTGTTCCAGGAGATGCCTTTGGTTCGCCTCGAGTGGTCGGTGTACTGGTGTATGCAGACTACACGTTGCCGGGAAACCATCGACTGCGCGTGGAAAACCTCAAAGGGGATCTGACTCTGCTTTTTGACACGCAAACCTTCACTGTTTCCGCTATTGAATAAGGTCAGGATATCCATTGAAAACCGGCCTTTGTTTCAACACTTGCACGCACGGTGCCCCATACAGCACAGGAGTTTGACATGTCTAAGGCTGGCCCGATAGTTGATCGCATCCAGTGGCATGAAGGCATGCTGCTGGCACCCCAACACTTCCAGCAGCTTTCGGCTCGCGTGGACTCGCTGGTGGCCTGGCAGACGCTGGCCGCTTCACCCTTTAGCTGGGGAGTCCGCAGGCTGGTATTCGATAGCGGACTGTTGGCGACCGGGCTGCTGCGTGTTCTGGAACTTGAGGCCATCTTGCCCGATGGCACCGCTGTTCGCTATTTTGCCAATATCGCCGAGCACGGGACGCTTGAGTTGTCTCTCAAGCCTTATGCGGAGCAGCTCGCCAACGAACCACTCGCCATTTACCTGACCCTCCCGATAAGCGGCGTTGCGCGTCAGGGTTCCGCCGCGGTACGGTTCCAGTCAGTTGCGATGGTGCCCGTCGAGGATGAAGTTTCGGATGCAGTGCCAGTTGACATTCCGCGGCTTGTGCCCCAGTTGGCCCTCAGCGCAGGCAGCGTACCGGCTGGCAGTCATGTGTTCCTGTGTCTGGGTGCGGTACTCAAGGACAATGAGATCACCAAGATGAGCGAGTTGCTGCCGCCACTTCTTGAAATATCCAGGGATAACCCGCTGTGGATAAACGTCTCCAACCTGCTCGGTCAAATCAGGGGCAAGGCAGCCTTTGTCGCCAAACAAACGGCTGTACCGTCATCGAAAATTGATGATCGCCTCGCCCACCTCGAATTGAAGGATCGGCTGCGCAGTCTTCTGTCAGATTTGCCCTATACCGAGGCGGTATTGCGCACCCCACACCTGCACCCGCTGCCACTGTATTGGGCTCTTTGCTCTTTGCTGGCTTCACTAAGCCTGCTCAGGCCCGGCGGACTACCTCCTGTGCCAATGGACTACAACCATGAAGATCCCTGGTCTGTGTTTAAGCCGATTCTGTTTTCACTGACTGGTGCGTTGGCGGAAGTCAGTCAGGACTATCGCGAATACAAGTTCGACTTTAGCCAAGGTGCATTCGAGATTAGTCTCAAGCCGGATTGGCTTACTGGCTCGCGGCTGATCGTTGGACTGCGCGGTCAGTCGGACAAAGATCTGATGGCCTGGATGGACAGTGCGATCGTCGGCTCGATGTCGGCCTATGCCTCACTGCGCGAGCGGCGGGTTCTCGGTGCAGTTCGTTCACCGCTTGAATTTGCCGATGAGCTTGGTGTACGCCCTGGCACGGGCTACTTGCTTTATGCGATTCAGATCAGCAACTCACTGACCGTGCCGGATGAATCATTGGTGATCGCCAACGCCAACGAAGGCGCCACGGCACAACGTCCTCAAGAAATCGTGCTATTTATCAAAAATTGATCTCTGAAAGGCCCCGCCTCATGGCACGCTCGCAACCGGACAATGCAGTCGATGACCATCTAACCCAGCAATTTCGGATGTTCTATGACGAAACTGTGAAGGCACGCAACAGGACGATGGGGAGCGGTGAAACCGATCCCCAAGCCGCCGCACAAGCCATGAACAAGCACCTGGAGAACCTGCTTGAACTGCAAACACTTGAGTCGCGGCGCGAGAGTTCACGGTTTGAACTGGAAAACGTCGCCGATGCACGATACCTCAAGGCGGCACTGGCAGATGAAATATTGCTCCATACTTCATGGCTGGGGCGCGAACACTGGACTGAGCATCTACTGGAGTCAACCCTGTTTCGGAGCAACATCGCTGGCGACCGGGTTTTTTCCCGAATTGAGGAGATACTCACTGATCGGGAGCCTTCGCGACGCAATATCGCACGTCTGTATCTGTTTGCGCTGGCGCTGGGGTTTCAAGGCAAGTTCCGCGGGAGTGCGGATGTCGAGCGCCTTCGTGGCTATCGGGAAGAGTTGTTCCAGTTTGTCTATCAGCGCTCGGCCGATTTTTCTGGTCGTGACCGGGTGGTGTCAGAGCGTGCTTATGCCAGCACGCTATCGCATATTGCGCCGCGCAAGCTACCCACTCTCAGCCGATGGTCGGTGCTTTTCCTGCTGAGCATCGCCAGCCTTCTTGCCATTTCAGAATTGCTGTGGCTATGGCAAACCTGGCCTGTCAGGCAGATGTTGCAGCCGGTGTGGTTTGTCCCTTCCAGATGAGGCTGAAATGACCCTGATTCACTGCCAACCCAAGGCACAGCCATGCTAACGGATCAATACTTTCTGATCTCCATCGTGGTTTTGGCAATCGTCGTCGTGCTGATCCTTGGCATGGTGATTTATTTTGCTGCGCGTCGTTCCAACGTCAAGGCTGCCAGCGATCCCCAGATTGCCAAATTGCGGTTCGATTCATTACGCAGCTCATTTCGGCAAGCCGTAGAGTTAATCGAGAGCAACATTGCATCGCGCGCCAATCGGTACGGCATTTCCGGAGTCGCCAGTGCACTCAGTACCGAATCCGCTTCTGCAGCGGCAACGCAGGGCATTTCATGGCACTTCTTTGACCGTGGCATTGTTATTGATATTCAGGGTGCATTTTTGGGGTCTCCGGACGATGAAGATGCAGCCGAGAAGCCGTGGGACGAATTTCTGGGATTGTGCCGAACATACCGTCCGCAACGACCCTTCGATTCTGTTGTCGTTACGATTCCTGCGTCTCTGCTGCTACAGGACAGCGCCGATACCCTGTTGGAGATATCCAAGCGTGCCAAGCTCGCTCACCGAAGATTGTGGTTGGCGCAAAACCGATTCGCCATGCGCTTTGCGGTGTATGTCTTGGTCACCGGTGCGGAGCATCTGGAAGGTTTTAGTTCGTTTGCGCGCGCGCTGCCCGAGCCGCTACGGGCAAGCATGCTGGGCTGGTCATCACCTTACGATCTATCCACAACCTACCAGTCACACTGGGTCGATACGGCTTCAAATACCATGGTGGGCTCGGTTTCGGACGTGTCTGCAGAGTTGTTCGCCATTGGCGCTGCACAGCAGGAGAGCGGAGAGTTGCTGCTATTGCCTGCGCGCATCGGGAGTATGCGGGCCAAACTGCAGATCTATGTTGACGAACTGATGCGGCCCAGTGCCTATCACGAGCCGTTCTTTTTCCGGGGCATTTACCTCACCGGCGACAGTGGAGAGGCCGCGCAGGTGCTGGTTGCCAATGAGGTTGAACAGGAAGCAGATGCGAAATCAGATTCTAAATCAGGCGCTGACCTTATCGCCCAACTCGTTAGGCAACCGGCATTCCTGCGAGACTTATTTGAGAAGAAGATATTTCTTGAATACGGTCTAACCCGTCCTTCTCGCTCACAAACCCTGACCCGACCGGTTCTGCACCGGGCACTGCGATGGACCGCCATCCTGTTCCTAGGCGGTTGGTGCGCTGGACTGGCGTTCAGCACCTATCAGTTGTACCAGCACAATTCGACCTTGACATCGGCCCTGGCCAAACTTCAAAGTGACACCAAATACCGTAATCAGGCGAATCAGCGCGGTGAGTCAATTCCGGATGCATGGTACCGAAATCAGGCCCTATCGTTGTTGAGCATGAGCGAGCGCCTGCGAACCGACCGAACACATTCCTTTTTCATGCCGGGTTCGTGGCGTTTCTTTGACGACTTTGACGCAAGAGTGATCGAACGTATCGATCGCGAATTCGGTGACGTGGCTGTTGCCACATTACGACGCGAATTGCTTTCCCGCATTGCCAAACTCAGTGGGGCTGAGCAAGACGATAGCACCGGTCTCTTCATCATCGGTGCAAGCTGCAAACCGCCTCCAAGTTTTAACGCGATATCTGAGGGACCACGCAGAAACGGGCTTCAGGTTGATGAACTGCCGGAGTTTGCCGCTGTACAGCGTTATTTGGCAGAAGTAGAGCAACTTGATCAGGTACTTCAGGCGCTGGATCGGCTGCGCAACCCCGCCACCAGTTCCGCAGATGACCTCCGGACTACAGTGCGTTACGCGTTAGGAGCCGAACTACCGGCCGATGTCACCCGGAGTCTGCACTTTTTCCGACGTGCCGCTGCCGCCGATGGCAGTGCGCTGTCACTGCCCATTGGGCGCGTCCAAGAAGTGCTGCGTTGCGCCTTGAACAAGGCAATCGGGCAAATGGAAACCCAACTTTTTATCAACAATGAGTTGCTGACCACTGAAAAGGTGTTGGCGCAGCAGTGGCCGTCGCTGACAACGGCCAGTGCTGATCGAAGCCAATTTGCTCAGGTGATCAGCGGATACCGTGGCATCATCTCTGCCATCAAGGAACAAGAAGACTTGATTGCATCTGGGAAAGGGGGCTGGATGCGGCAACCATCGTTATCGCTTGGGCAGGGATACGACCGCACTTTAGTGCGTATCGCCCAGAACAGGTTGTTAGGACAGGGGGAGGTCGACATTGTTCGTGCCCGTGCAGAAGAAAGTTTTCAGAAGTTTCGCAGCGAATTTAACCTGTACTTCGGCAAATCTCAGCCCGGTATTCTCTGGAACGACAAGGAAGGCAGATTTTTTCTGGCACCAGAACGGGTGGCACTTAGGAATGCCCTCACATCACTGTTGAGTCAGCCGTTCATGGCGGCAACACGTGAGCGCGACATTCCTGCCTTGCCGCTGCGCTCTGTAGTGGTGTGGGATCTGCCACGGCTGGACTCGGCGCTGGCAATGGGTGACATACGCAAACGCTACTTTGCCGAGGGACTTGGGGCTTTCCCCACGTCTGTGCGTCCGTCCATCGAGATCGCGCTCAATGCCCATTTTTCGCATTTGGTGGTGGACCTTGCGGCAGAAGCGGCGACCATCTACCCGGTCGGATCCCTTGAAAGCTCGAGCGGCATCGATGTTCAGGCGACGACTTTTGAGGCAGCGCAGCAACGCCTCGCAAAGTTGCAGACCTTGCTGACTGAACTCGGTGCCAGCGCCAATGCCGAAGAATTGCGCAATCTTGTTTCGCGCGATGCGTTGGAACGAGTGAACCTAGTTGACAACCTTTTTATCCAGTCTGAGCTTTATGCAATGCGTGGACGCGACTTCAAGGGCTGGCAAGGAGAACGTGGACCCATATTGAATGCTTTCGGTGTCGCCGACATTTCTTCGCTTGCGGCCTATCTTGGACAGCAGTTCACCCGGGCCGAATTCCTCGGAAAGCAAGCACAAACCTTCATGGCGACTCTGGATCGTTCTGGCGCGACATCGACACTCGGCCAACGGTGGCAGTCGATCAACCGCGATATCGAGCGTTACCGGCTCAAGAACCCCAATAGCAGCATCCTGCTACTGGAGCAATTCATGCTCACGGGTGCCGAAGTCACTATGGACAACTGTATCGACAAACTGATCGGAAAGGCCCCAGCCAGCCGACCCGGCGATTACTTTGCCGAACGCCATTCTCAAAGCTACAACGCCTTGCTCGCACGATGCTTCGACCTGCATTTCCGTCATCAACAAGAAGAGTGGACACAATTTGCCACCCGCTTCAACCAGGTTCTCGCAGGCCGTCACCCATTTGACCTTGTCGCCGGGCGAGAGCTTCAAATTGCCGATCCTGAAGATGTGGCGGCTATCCTGAAAGCGTTTGAACCGGTGGTCCGTACCCTCAAGGACAGTCGTCTTGACAGCTCGCCGCGTGCCCAGATACCGGGTAAAGCGGCTCGCCGTTTCGTTGGCGAATTTGAGCGTGTGCGCGATTTCCTGGCTCCCCTCTACCCCGCTGAAGAAGGCGCTGTTGCAGGTTATGACATCGGTATCGAGTTCCGAAGCAATACGCCTGCCGAGATTGAAGGCGGCAAGATCATCGACTGGTCGCTTGAAGTCGGTGATCAAAGTCTCAAGCTGCGTGATCCGTCTCGCACACTGCGCTGGCAATATGGCATGCCGATTTCACTGATGTTGCGAATCGCCAAAGACTCACCGCTTGTTGCCAGGATGGATCCTTCGCAACCACGTATGCTGACCGATGGTCGGACCATTGCTTACCGATTCAACAACCCCTGGGCACTTTTCACTTTCATTGCTCGTCACCGCGATCAGGACACCGCGCAACGTTCAGGCTTCAACGCGCGATCCCAATTGCTCAAGTTTGAGTTTCCAATTCAGGCCGCTCAGGTCAGCGATGCAGCGCAGGTTCCACCCGGCGGACGTGCCCGTGTTTTTCTGCGCGTATCGCTGAGTCCTGCCGGCAAAAAAACGCCCGCCATCTGGCCTTTGGTCTTTCCGGCGCGCGCGCCTGAATGGAATCTTCCCTGAAAGCATCAATTCACATGGCAAAAATAACCGGCTTCGTGGTGGACTTGGTACCTCTTTTAGCACCGCTGACGCAAGATGAACCTTGCGGGCCATCATTGCGGTACACCGACACCTTTGCGCAAATCAAGGAGGCCCGCTCGGAAGACGATGCTTCGTTGCCGATGGGCGAATGGGTCAGGCCGCTCAAGAAGGCGGACTGGCGCGCAGTTGAAAGCCTGTGTGTCGATGCAATTGTGTGTCGAAGCAAAGATCTGCAAATCGCCGGATGGCTGACTGAGACCTGGATCCATCTGTATGGCATGGACGGCTTCATCGCGGGTACCCGGCTCTTGATTGGATTGTGCCAATCATATTGGCAAGCGCTGCACCCCTTGTTTGAACCCGATGAGGCGGATCTGCGCGCAGCGCCCTTTGTTTGGGCCAACGATGTGCTGTCACACACCCTGCTGTTGCATTTGCCACTACTGCCGTGGCCAGACATGGCACCGCCGTTCATCAATCTGGATCAGTGGCAGCGGGCTGTTTCCCATGAATTCAGTCCAAAAAAAATAGCCAAGAAAAGAACCACTGACGAACCACCGATAACGCGGCAGGCCATTCTGGATGCCGCACAATCTCACCTGAAATCACTTGCTGAGCTAGACGACAGCGTCAATCGTGCCATCGATGAATGGGCGCTGCTCACGGCCCTGCTGGATGACAAATTGGCTGCTGAAGCGCCCAGCCAGTCCAAAGTGGCCGAGACACTGTTAAAAATTCGCCAGGCAATTAGAAGTCTTCTTGAAGACCGGGATCCGCGTGATGCCATCGTGCCGCAGCAAGAATCACCAATCACCGAGACCAGCCCGTCCATATCAGAACCTGTGACCGATTCGATGAACGACGACCTAACCCCGCCGCCCGCCCCAATGAAAGACGCACCGGTTCTTTCGGGGTCGATCTCAAGCCGTGCCGAGGCCTATCAGTTGTTGGAACTGGTCGCCGCTTACCTCGCCCGCACCGAGCCGCATAGCCCCACGCCCTATCTGGTCAAGCGTGCCGTTACTTGGGGCAGACTGCCGTTGCCGGCCTTGATGCAGGAGGTGATGCGCGAAGAAGGCGATCTCAGTCGCTACTTCTCGATGCTGGGGATACCGGCACACCGTGTGAACGACGGCACGGGTTGAGCAGTTTGATGGATAAGCAGGTGTCATGATTTCTGTCAGTTGTCAGTCCGCACCAGGGTGAGCCATTAGACAGCCCCATGGCGCTCCATTTCAACCTAGATTTCTCGGTTGGACGCGCCCGAGTGGGCCGCTGGCGGTACGTCTGGACGGCTTGAGCACGCCATGCCTCTCGCATGGCTGCGACCTTTAAGGGCGACGACCTAGCGGGCTCCTGCACGCAAAGAGGAGCAACGCCCCCAGGCGCGTTGCCGGTGGCTCAATCGGGTGCGTAGCGCTGTCACCCAGTGGGTGAACCCCACTAAAAAACTACCGGCTGAAGCCGGAGGGTTTGAATTTCGGACTTGAAGTCCTGATACGCGTCGCCTGAACGACGCGTCCTGCTGCGTCCTCCTCTTGTAATTGCGGGTTCGGGTTGCAGCAGAAGAGATTCATGCACCAAATAATTTCACTGTTACGGCAAGACACAGAGACCTTTCACGCACAGCTTAACCAATTTATAAATTCAGAATTCCTGATCCGTTTTGACCCTGCTAGGGGAAAACCAAAAAAAGTGAGCATTGACAGTGAGTTTGGTGCCAACCGGTTTTCCGACCGGATCAGGATGTCTGAAATTCATATTTCCGCAACCAATGCCACTACCCAAAATACTCATAGCTGAAGCTGACCGGCTGGAAGCCGGTGGATTTACCCTTGCGATTGATATTAAAGCCCGTGTTGCAAGCGCAGGCGACGCACCTTTTCCAGGTTGACTCGAACCTTGACCGTGTTACTGGCCACCGGTGCCCGCACGGTGCTCAGGGGTGCCAGGGGGTCGCCGGTGTCGTGATAGAGATATTTGGCAAGCGCCATGCCACTGGCGTTGACGATGCTGGCGACATGCGGCGTGGTGGCGCGCAGGCCACGTTTGATCACCACGGCGGTCTCACCATTGGCCAGTTGCACATAGCTGCCGGGTGGGTAAAAACCCAGCACGGCGGCCAGAGCCGGGCGTAGTTCAGCGGTGTCGGGGGTGGCGCTTTGAATCAGTGACTTGGTCGC
>JFJP01038280.1_pt1 | contig 35908 bp, 30 predicted proteins | sample 431651 | NCBI WGS metagenome assembly JFJP01 (sample SAMN02602958, study PRJNA72255) | Microbial mat metagenome, whole genome shotgun sequencing project. | biome: fresh water; feature: sink hole; material: water; isolation source: purple microbial (photo- and chemosynthetic) mats found in... | reverse complement strand
ACAATGATGAATATTTCAGAGGGTACATCAAAATCAAACCTGTCGCGTGCCAGGGATATTCTTCAGCGAAGAGTTGGTTCATACACAGGAATAAAAAAGAGAGTTGCCAATGGATGAGCGTGGGGCAAATATTGACCTGCTTTTCAGGAACGGACTTAAGGATTACGAAGTGCTTCCTCCTCCTGAGGTTTGGGATAATATTCATCCTGCTATCAAAGTTTTACCAAAATCATTCCGTTTACAGAAAATCGCAGCCACAGCAGCAATTCTTGTCTCATTGAGTTTTACGGCTTACCTGCTTACAAGAGATATTCAACCACAGTTGGAGTTTCCTGTTCTTACTTTAAATATAGAATCGACGACTCCAATCTTTGCCCCTGCAATTGAGACACCTGTCAGAATTGTTCCTGCCGCAGCCATTGCAGAGGTGTTAATTCCTGAGACTTATACAGCAGAGATTCCTGTTACAGAGCTGTTATTTGATAGGGATTTAACTGCATCACCGGAACCATCGGATTTTTCTGAAATGCAGATGGCTTCAATTAAATATTCACTTCAGCACGGACCTGTAAATTCATCTGTTGCGTCAGCAGCGAAAAAGACTTTTGAAGTTGTTATTTCTGATCCTGAGTTTAAACCGGAAACAAGTACCTACTCGAATTCTAAAAGATGGTCGGTAGGAGCAATTGCTGCACCAACATACTATTCCACATTTAATTCGGAGAAAACAGATGTTTCCAGGCAGCTTTCCTCATCCGAACAGGCTGTTTTGTCTTATACAGGCGGGGTTGCACTTGCATACAAGATCCACAAAAGATTCAGCATTCAGTCGGGTCTTTACTATTCATCGCTCGGACAGGAGATTAATGGCATAAGTTCTTATGGCGGATTCCAGAGACATGTATACTCAAAAGGCGATCATAATTTTGAAGTGGTAACCTCCAGCGGACCAATTTACACAAGCAACCCGGATGTATATCTTAAATCCACAGGTCCGGGAGACAGGATAATAACTGCTTATAACAACAATGTTTTCGACCCTGAGAAAGTTCAGCTTGAATATATTAACAGTTCAATTATTCAGAACTTCAGTTACCTCGAACTGCCTATAGTGCTAAGATATAAAATTCTGGATAAAGCTCTGGATTTTAACCTGATAGGCGGAGTTTCCTATAACATGCTTGTGAAGAACTCAGTTTATACCACTGATGGAAATGAAAGATACGAGATAGGTGAAACACGGGGATTAAATACACTAACTCTGAGCAGCTCGATTGGAATGGGACTCGAATATAGTTTCTCCGGAAATCTTTCACTGAACCTCGAACCAACATTCAGATATTATCTTAATCCTTTCGATCCTTCAGCTTTATCTGATAATCATCCATACACTTTCGGCATCTTTACCGGGATTTCTTACAGATTCTGATCAGTATCATTTTATGCAGAATTGCCTTTTAACTATTCCAATAGTTAAAGTTTCTTAAAAGGGGAATAGAATTGTTTTTAAATGGTCTAACTTGCAGACAAGTTTATCTGCAGAAATGAAAACCCGGTTATTTATTCTCATATTTCTTGTATTAATAATTCCTGTTCAGGCTCACGAAGGATCCCAATCATTGGAAGTTCCGGGATATGAACAAAGGATAAGAAATTTTATTGATACAATGAGGATTATGGATACCCATGAGCATCTGTTTAATCCTGAAGCACTCAAGACAACCCATTTTCTCGACTTTACACTGATGCTGCATCAGAACAGCTATGACGATTTGATTTCGTCGGGGATGCCGGATACTCTCTATAATATGCTATTTAATAAGGATCTCACATCTCTTGCCAAATGGAAAATTGTGGAACCTTATTGGAAAAAGTCGTTCAATACATCAGCTAACCGGGTGATTCTTAATGCCGTCAGGGATCTCTATGGAATAAATGAATTAAACGATTCCACAGTTGTGCTGCTGTCTACAAGAATGAAAGAAGCTTATAATGGCGACTGGTTTAACCACGTGCTGAAAGACTTATGCAGATTTGATTTTGTTTTGCAGGAAACAGACTTTGTGGGGGTAAACAGTGAATTCGTTCGGTATACTGATAAGTTTTCCGATTGGTTAACAGTAAGAACAAAATTCAGGATTGACTCCCTGGCAGCATCGCAGGTTGAACCAATTTATACTCTCGATGATTATATAAGATCAATGCAGATTGCATTTGACGAAGCCATTAAAATGGGGATGGTTGCTGTAAAAGTTAATATTGCTTATGAAAGGCCATTGAGTTTTGATAATGTTAAACCTGAAGTTGCAAAAAAAGTTTTTCAGAAACTGGTTAACGGGAATGAGAATTTTGAATTACCATTTAAAGATGCCAAACCATTGCAGGATTTTATGCTTCACAAACTTATTGAAATGGCCCGTCAGCATAAATTGCCGGTTGCTTTCCATACAGGCATGCAGGCCGGCAGCGGGAATGTTATTTCTAATTCTGACCCGCTTCTTCTGACAAACCTTTTCTTCGAATTTCCCGATGTTAATTTTGTGTTATATCATGGAAGTTATCCTTACGGAGGATCGCTGTCGGCGCTTGTTAAAACATTCAGAAATGTGTATCTCGACATGAACTGGACATATTCAATATCCCCTTCATATGCTCAGAAATTTCTCAGTGAATGGCTCGAGACAGCGCCTGCCTCTAAAATTATGGCATTCGGCGGCGATCAGCGCTGCGTTGAGAATATTTACGGAGAACTTGTTATTGCAAAAAAAGTAATCTCAGATGTTTTGATTGATAAAGTTAAAAACGGATATCTCACTGAATCTGAGGCAATAAAGGTTGCCAAAATGATTCTTCATGATAATGGAGTGGAGTTTTATAATCTTAAATAGCCTTCGAAAGCATCTTTCTTGTCGTGCAGGTCTTGGAAGTCGTGCAGGTCATGCAGGCTTTGCCCTCCGACTTCATCGGACGTAGCCGATTACGTCGGGCGAAGTCCGAAGCTTAAGCGTAGGAGGGTCTTGCAGGTCAATAACAATTCACTGCCTCTACAGCCTCTAAAGCCTCTACATCTTCTACAGACTCCTAGTGATTGCCGATAAACCACTTAACATACTCTGCAAGCTTGGTAGAAGCATAATATGGCATATTCATTAATAAATAGGGAATCCCTGAGGGCGTTTTTACCTTTTCAACAAGGAATGAATTTGCGAGTAATCTTATTGCATATTTATGTTCACTATGTTCAATAAACTGGTGAAGCGACCGGAGTGTTCCATGTCCGCCTGATTTAATTTCAACCGGAATTAGGTATTTGTCAGATTGGAATAGCAAATCGACTTCTGCATTACTGTTTGCTTTTTCCCTGACCCAAAAGATTGGTTTATAAAGAGGGGAAATGTTTTGAGCCTGTACCTGCTGGGTGGCTAAATGCTGGATTATTCTTCCCCTGCTGAAATCATTAAGGTCTTTTAATCCTATCATTGCCTGTTGATTACCTAAAGAAAAATTTAATAATCCGGTGTCGAGAAACTGCAGCCTGGGTCTTCTTTTCAGATCAGGCGAGGCAGGAGGTGTGAGGTTTGTTGCCGGGTAAACAGTTTGTATTATCCGGGCCATATCAAGAGCTCTCATAGCTTCTCCAACTTCTCTTGATCTGTAGGCGGAGTTGCCGAAGCCGGCCAGGACAATTCTGTCCTTTTCAGCAGGTGCTGTATCGATTATATGTCGTAATATTTTTCTTTCGGTAGCATTAGATCCGTATTTTTCAATATCATCACGGTAGCTCTGCCATAAGTTACCGTAAATTTCGCCGAGATTAATTATATTCTTTTCCTCAGCATATCTTTTTATCACCTCAGGCATACCACCAATAATAGCGTAGTCATTGAATATCTCAAGCAGTGTATTATGAGCATATTTATTAACAGGAACAGAGTCAAGTTCATTCAATAGATCCTTTCTGTTAAGAGCAAGTAAAAACTCATCAAAATCAAATGGATGAAGTACAACCTGCTCAATTCTACCCACCGGGAAAGCAGTAACATCTTTCATTGCAAATTCCATTAATGAGCCTGCTGCGATTATATGTAACTGAGGATATTCTTCATGAAGGTACCTGAGATGGCTGATTGCTTTTTTTGATTCCTGAATCTCATCAATAAAAATTAATGTAGGCTCGCCGGTAAAGGGAATCCCTTTACTGAGGAAGATTGCTTCAACAATATCTTTTGTCTCATGGAGATTATCAAAAATAGCTCTGTCCCTGGGTTTTTCAAGATTAAGGTTTATGAAATATTTGAATTCTTTTCCGAATTCAATTACCAGAGTTGATTTACCGACCTGCCTGGCACCTCTTATTATCAATGGCTTGCGGTCTTTTTTTTCTTTCCATAAAAGAAGATGCCTGTATAATTTTCTGTAAAACATTTAATCAATATATGTTATATATACAGGGCAAATATACGAATAAAATGTATTATATACAATGCAATTGGCGAAGGCTAGAGCTCCTCGCTCTGTGACTCTCGCCCTGAGTCCCAAGCGTTCTATGTTTTATTTAATTCTCACCGGTTTTTCAAAATCATTCTTCATTACATAAGGTAATGCCCATACTTTTTTGCCGGTAACGTCGGTAAAATATAAATTGACTCTTGAGATCTTTTCAGCGTTACCATCGGCCCAGAATGAGTAGAAATCTTTTGATGCATTTACCGGACGGCGTGCATACGAATTATTCTTTAAGCTGTTGGTTGTAATATCTAAAGATTTATTCCAGGTTAATCCTCCATCTTTGCTCTCCCATAGTGCCATCTCACCTCCCATACCGTATTTCTGAGGTCCCGGCTGAGTGGGAGCAATAACTCTCCATTCATTGTCATTAATATAAAGAGAGCCCATATCGTGGTTGTGTGTTGACTCACAAATTTTACTGAAATTCCACTTATTGTCCTTCCAGTGAATTATCATCCATTCACGCGGATCTCCTGTGGGTCCCTGATGAAAATCGCGGCTGATTATTGCGAGTATTACAGGATTGCCTTCTGAATCAAAATTAAGGTCTTTCAGATAAACCAGCTTGCCTTCTGATTCATAATCCTTAATCAAAGCTTCATTATGAACATCAGTAACAGGTGTTATAACTGTTTTGCCATCAACTGTCTTCCAACTCTTTCCAAGATCAACTGTCTGAAGCAAATAGATATTTGTCTGTTTTTCACTATTCCTGTCAGGGAGATATGTGAAAACTGAAACCAGTTTATTACCGTTATAATTTGTAACCTGGTTATGTCCTCCCATGCCGGCTAGTTTCTGATTAGGTGTCCATGTTTTGCCATCGGAACTTGTCTTCCAATAAAGCTCCCTTCCCTTTAGGATTTTTGTGAACATAAGAATAAAGCCGTTTTCACCGGCATGCCAGGGTTGCGGAAAAACGATTTCCCCTTCAATTATTTTATCAAAATTGTTAATAGACCAGGGCTGGCTGCTCTTAAATATCAATCCGGGACGGGTTCTGCCGTTGCCGCTTATAAAAACCCATATATATCCTTCAGCATCTATCGAAATAGTTGCATTGTCCTGAGGGTCATTTACTCCCATCTTATCGTAAACAATAACAGGTTTTGGAACCGTCTTTGTTTTGTGATCAAAATACGATACCATTATCTGAAGATGACTGTTTTCATCATCAGAGGTTCCTCCGTAAACGAAATAGGTCTTTTTTGCAACTGATGAATAAATTGCAACCGGGTTATGTTGTGCAGCCGATGTGGCCATACCCCCTGAATACCTGTATCCATACTCAGTTGGAATGCCGGAAGCTGCCCACAAGCCTTTATAACCACTTGCTCGCAGATTCTGACATTTTGATTCAGGGGAAACTAAAATCAGAGTTATTACAAATATTGATATCACTGATTTTTTTAAAATTCTCATTGATAATCCCCTGTTTAAGTTTCTAAATATAGTATCTTTTTTATAAGATGGTTATTCTCTTTAAAAAATAAATTGAAATATGCAGAATTGATTATAAAATCAATCAATAGTTGAATAATTGTGAACTATTAGATTTGAAAACCAGTAACCGCAAAGCCCTCTAAACTGGAGCGGTAGGCATAGAGATATATGCCTGACACATTTCCCCTCCTTCAAAAGGAGGGGAAAGTTTTTCCTAATTCTGAGTTTTCTATATAACGCTTAAGTTTACGCCTATGAGCAGTGAGGTTAAAACAATTTTAGTTCGGCATATAATTTTACGAGGTCTAAAAATGTTACCTTTGCAGTTTATTTATTACAGAGGAAAAAATTATGATTTATCCGGAAAGAAAACCGTTTCTTACAGCATTTGTTCTCACAGGTTCAGCTATAATAATTCTGTTTGTGGCGCTGAGTTTTAAAGGATTAGGCAAAGGGAGTGACTCAGGAAATCAGCTATCCGATACTTTATACACTATCAAATCTTTCAGGTTGCAGGATACTGTAACCTTTGCAGGCGAAAGAATGCCGCTGGAGAACTTTGACACGAAGGAAAGCCTTGAACGTGAAATACTTACAAGTGCTTACAGACATTCATCTACTATACTTATAATTAAAAGGGCACACAGATATCTTCCAATGATTGAGAATATTCTGAAAAAAAATAATATTCCGGAGGATTTCAAATACCTGGTTGCTGCCGAAAGCGAATACAGTAATGTGATTTCTCCGGCAGGCGCTACCGGCTTTTGGCAGATCATGCCTGAAACGGGTAAGGAACAGGGAATGGAAATCAATACAATTGTTGACGAAAGGTATGATGTGGAAAAGTCCACCCAGTTTGCCTGCGATTTTTTCCGGAAGTCATATGAAAAGTATGGTAACTGGACTCTTGCAGCTGCCTCTTATAATGGGGGCAGATCCGGCCTTGATGAACAGATAGGGATACAGAATCAAAATAATTATTATGATCTTCTTTTAAATGAAGAGACTGCCAGATATGTTTTCAGAGCTGTTGCTTATAAGCTTGTCATAACTGATCCTGTAGCTTTTGGTTTCAATATTACTGAAGCAGATTTATATCCTGAATTAAAATATTACGAAGTTAAAGTTGATACTTCAGTTACCAGTTTTTCGCAGTTTGCTGAGAAATTCGGGACAAATTATAAAATGCTCAAATTTTTGAATCCCTGGCTGAGAAAACCATTTCTGACACCAAAGCCAAACAAGGAATATTCAATTAAAATTCCTGCTGAGGGGATGAGGAGTATCGAAAAAACAGAACTTGTGAACTGATCTTTTTTAGGAGATATCTGCAATGAGTGATGAGATAAGAGTTCTCGGAGCCCGGGTACACAATTTACAGAATATAGATGTTACAATTCCGCGAAATAAGCTGGTAGTGATTACCGGTCTCAGCGGAAGCGGAAAATCGTCACTTGCTTTTGATACAATTTATGCTGAGGGGCAGCGCCGGTATATGGAAACTCTCTCAGCTTATGCCAGGCAGTTCCTCGGTGGTATGGAGCGACCTGATGTAGACAAAATTACCGGCCTGAGTCCGGTTATTTCTATCGAGCAGAAAACCACAAATAAAAATCCACGCTCTACTGTAGGTACAATCACCGATATTTATGATTTTCTGAGACTTCTCTATGCAAGGGCAGGCGAGGCATACTCGTATGCTTCCGGCGAGAAGATGGTTAAATACACTGATGACCAGATACTTGAATTGGTAAAGAGCCGGTTTGCCGGTAAAAAAGTATATTTCCTGGCCCCTGTTATCAAAGGAAGAAAAGGTCATTATAAGGAGTTATTTGAACAGCTCAGAAGGAAGGGATTTCTTAATGTCAGGATTAATAATGAGATAAAGGAGCTTGCTCCGTCGATGAAACTCGACAGGTATAAAACTCATTATATTGAACTTGTTATAGATAAATTCAGGGTAGGGGATACAACAGACAAAAGGCTGCACGATTCAATATTGATGTCGCTCGATCAGGGCGATGGGGTTATGATGGTGCTCGATCCGGACAATAATGAACCGCGCTATTTCAGCCGGCATCTTATGTGTCCGGTTACAGGATTGTCGTATAATGAACCTGCTCCTCATACATTTTCTTTCAATTCTCCGCAGGGAGCATGTCCTCACTGCAGCGGACTGGGCGAGGTATCATCAATTGATGAAGATAAACTGATCCCCGACAGGGAGATGAGCATAAGAAAAGGTGGTATTGAGCCATTGGGAAAGTATCGCAATATCTGGATCTTCTGGCAGATTGAAGCAATAGCTGAAAAGAACGGGTTTACTCTCGATACCCCCATTAAAGAGATTCCTGAAGATGCATTAAATAAAGTTCTTTACGGATCAGATGAAGTACTGAAGCTTTCGAACACACCTCTTGGCATGACCTCAAATTACTTTTTGACTTTTGAGGGTGTTGTAAATTTTGTCGGGAATGTTGAAGTTATTAACGGGCAGAAGACAAGTACTAAATTGAAGGATCAGTATGTGCAGTATAATGTTTGTCCAGAATGTAACGGAACCAGGCTGAAAAAGGAATCATTGTTTTTTCGGATCGCAGATAAGAACATTGGTGAGCTCTCTGCAATGGATATTAAGGAGCTTATGGGCTTTCTCGACGGAGTTGAGGAGAAAATGACAGGTAAACAGAAACAGATTGCTGCCGAAATACTTAAAGAGATAAGGACACGTCTGGGTTTTCTGCTTGAGGTTGGTTTGGAGTATCTATCACTTAATCGTGGGGCAAGGACACTCTCAGGGGGTGAGAGTCAGAGGATCAGACTGGCAACCCAGATTGGCTCGAGGCTTGTGAACGTATTGTATATTCTGGATGAACCGAGCATCGGCCTGCACCAGAGAGATAACAGGCGATTGATTGAGGCCTTGAAACAACTAAGGGATGCTGGTAATTCTGTAATAGTTGTGGAACACGATAAGGAGATGATTCTTTCTGCTGATCATGTTATTGATATGGGTCCGGGAGCAGGAAGGCATGGTGGGCTGGTAGTTGCACAAGGTAATCCGGAAGAGATGATGAAGAAGGATACATTAACAGCATCATACCTTAATAATAAGAAGAAGTTTCAGATCCCGGAAAAAAGAAGAGAAGGGAACGGGAAATTCCTTAAGATGACAGGAGCTTCGGGCCATAACCTTAATAATGTTGATGTTAAAATGCCTCTTGGCACACTTATATGTGTCACAGGTGTCTCAGGAAGCGGGAAATCATCTCTGATAAATCAAACTCTTCATCCGGCACTTGCGAAAAAGTTTCATAATGCCGGCAAATCGCCTCTTCCCTACAAAGAGATAACAGGGATGGAGCATCTCGATAAAGTAATTGAAGTTAACCAGTCGCCTATTGGTAAAACCCCGCGTTCGAATCCGGCAACATACACAGGTGTCTTTACTGATATACGTAAACTGTTTGAGCAGACAACTGAGGCAAAGATCCGGGGCTTCGGAGCCGGCAGGTTCTCATTCAATGTTAAGGGTGGACGCTGTGAAGGGTGCGAGGGTGCAGGAATGAAAACTATTGAAATGAACTTTCTGCCCGATGTTTATGTGCATTGTACAGAGTGCAATGGTAAAAGGTACAATCGCGAAACGCTTGAGGTAAAATACAAGGGCCAGACAATAAGTGATGTTCTGGAAATGACTATAAATATGGCAGTTGAGTTTTTTGCCAATGTACCATCGATACATCATAAGATAAAAACGCTGCAGGATGTTGGTCTTGGTTATATCAAGCTCGGACAGCAATCTACAACACTTTCAGGAGGTGAAGCACAACGTGTTAAGCTTGCAACGGAACTTGCCAGACGCGATACCGGCAAGACACTTTATATACTTGATGAACCAACCACCGGGCTTCACTTTGAAGATGTTAGAGTACTGTTGGATGTTCTTAATAAGCTTGTTGACAGGGGAAATACAATAATTGTAATTGAACATAATCTGGATGTTGTGAAGATGGCAGATTTTGTAGTTGATCTCGGCAAAGAAGGAGGTAAGGCAGGTGGTAATATTCTTTTCTCAGGATCACCCGAAAAACTTGTCAAATGCAGGGAGAGCTATACCGGAAAATATCTTGAGCCAGAACTTAAGGCATAAGATTTTAATTATATTTGAATCCTTAACTTTTTAAGATTTTGAAATGGAGAAACCAGCTGACCTTATTAAAGATGCATTTGAACAGAAGACTTGGCATGAAATTCATACAACTGATTCCTGGAGAGTATTTAAGATAATTTCTGAACTTGTTGAAGGATTTGAAAAGCTAGCCCGTATTGGTCCGTGTGTCTCGATATTTGGTTCAGCCCGTACACATTACAATGATAAGTATTATAAGCTGGCAGAAGAAATCGCCTACAAATTAACCCAGAAAGGTTATGGCATAATAACTGGTGGCGGACCAGGTATAATGGAGGCAGCAAATAAAGGTGCAACTAGGGGCAAGGGCAAATCTGTGGGTATAAATATTGACCTTCCGTTTGAACAGCATGCCAATCCTTATATTGATGCTGATAAACTCATTACCTTCGATCATTTCTTCATCAGGAAGGTTATGTTCATGAAGTATGCACAGGGCTTTATTGTCCTTCCGGGCGGCTTCGGAACCTTTGATGAGCTCTTTGAAGCTATAACTCTTATTCAGACCCGTAAGATCGGTAAATTTCCAATTATACTTGTTGGCAGAAAATACTGGAGCGGTCTTGTTGAGTGGATTAAAGCTGAGATGCTCGAATCTGAAAAGACTATATCAGAGGCTGATCTTGATTTGTTTACGCTCGTGGATACATCTGAAGAGGCAGTTGATGCAATTGTTAAGTTCTACTCAAGATATCTGTTGAGTCCAAACTTCTAAATTTTTTTAACGCAGAGATGCGCAGAGCAGGCGCAGAGGATCGCAGAGACTTGCCACATCAGCAATTCCCTCTGCGGTTCTTTGCGTTCTTCCTCTGCGTTCTTTGCGGTTAATGGATTTCAAAATAAGATTTATACTTTCCTCATTCGATCCATCTCTCTTGTAGCATCTTTTCGCTTGAGAGTTTCGCGCTTATCGTATTCCTTCTTACCCTTTGAGATTGCTATTTCAGCTTTTGCAAGCCCTCTGTCATTTATAAAGATCTTTATTACGATGATTGTCAGTCCGGTCTCCTTTACCTTTCTCTCAATCTTTCGCAACTCTTTAGCATTAAGAAGTAATTTCCTGTCACGGATAGGATCGTGGTTATTCAGATTTCCCCACCAGTATTCAGAGATATGCATTCCTCTGAGATATAGTTCACCGTTCTCAAACAAGCAATAAGTGTCTGGAATCGTTGCTTTTCCAAGTCTGAGAGATTTGATTTCAGTTCCTGTCAGCTTAATACCAGCAATGAATTTTTCAAGGAACTCATAATCGTGAGATGCCTTCTTGTTATGTATAACGATATTTCCTTTTCCCCCTTTCATCTTAACGGGCTAAGCGAAAAATGCATAAAATACTCTCTCAATTAACATGTTCAGAACTAAAACTGTTACAGAATATATGCCCGTTATTGTTATAAATGAGGCAATAACCAAAGGCATTTTCTTATGCTGAGGCGGTGTTAACAGTTTCTCTGCTCCGGTATATAAAATGTACAGACCATAGAGGCCTAAAATATTTACAAAAAGCAGTGACTCAAATAGTCTGCTAACAACCATTGTTAGAAAAAACGGTGTTAATGAAAATGTTATTAGTCTAAACGACACATTAAAATCACGTCCTAGATCCAGCGGATATGTTATTTCTTTGAAAATCAGTGCTGAAAGATAGACTGTAACTAATAATGAAAGAAAAGTCTTTAATCCCTCAAAAATTGAATATACAGGCGATAATTCGGTATTCATGAAGAGCAAAGATCCGGCAATGGAAGAAAGTGTTACAAGGATCAGCAAAGGGAATAAGTAGCTATCCCTTATCACTTTTATCGGTCTGTTCTCTGAATCAATTGTTTCCCATGCTTTTGAAGGATCCAGAAGTATATTTTTTAAACTAATTAGTAAGAACTTATAATCCATAAAGAATCTAATTTAATTGCCCGGCAAAATTAAGTAAATTTATGGTATATTGCTTTTCCTTCGGGAATCATTAAATGCATAACCGTGGAATTCAATACTGCTTACGATCTTTTAGTAGTAACCGGCCCCACTGCATCGGGAAAAACCTCTCTGGCAGCTGCTGTGGCATCTGTAACCGGCGGTGAGGTAATAAGTGCAGATTCAAGACAGGTTTACAGGAATATGAATCTTGGAACCGGTAAGGATTATGACGATTATGTTGTTAATGGTATTATTGTACCCTTTCACCTTATTGATATTGTTGATCCCGGATATAAGTATAATGTGTTTGAGTATCAGCGCGATTTTCTTAAAGCATATTCCGAACTTAAAGAAAGAAAAAAATTTCCGGTCGTTTGTGGCGGGTCGGGCATGTATGCCGACAGTATTATAACAGGGTACAAAATGGAGGAGGTGCCTCCAGACAGCGGGTTAAGGGCCGAGCTAGATAAAAAGTCAATGGAGGAGCTTAAAGAGATCTTATCTACTTACAAGGATCTTCATAATATAACAGATATAGATACAAAAAAGAGGGTTATAAGAGCAATTGAGATTGAACATTTTAACAAGAGCAGGAAGAAAAAGAATGTTGGATTTCCAAAGGTAAACTCTCTTGTAGTTGGTGTTTTATTCGACAGGGATGCACGGAGAGCAAGAATAACTGAAAGGTTGAACCAGCGTCTTAAAGCCGGGTTGATCAATGAGGTTAAAAATCTGATGGAACTGGGGGTTGATAAGGAAACTCTGATATATTACGGGCTTGAATATAAGTATATTGCCCTTTATCTTACAGGCAAAATATCGTACGAATCAATGGCCTCAGAACTTGAGATAGCCATACATCAGTTTGCCAAGCGGCAGATGACCTGGTTCAGAGGTATGGAACGCAGGGGTACAAAAATACACTGGCTCGATGGTAATATGCCAATGGATGAAAAGGTTGAACTTGTTACCAGATTACTGCAGGAGGGATAAAGCTTTAGAGGCTTTAGAGGCTTTAAATGCTTTTACTGCCTCTACAGCCTTTACAGCCTCTGCAGCCTACTTCAAATAAGTATCAAGCCATTCGAAGAATTCCCTCTGCCAGATAACTGCATTCTGAGGTCTTGTAACAAAATGATACTCATCCTCGAAGAATAGAAATCTGCTTGGTATGCCATGAAGCTGTGCTGCCTGGAATGCTTCCATGCTTTGTGTGTATGGAATCCTGAAGTCGTTGGCACCTGTAATAATAAGTATAGGTGTATCCCAATTGTCTACCATAAGATGAGGAGAATACTTATAGCTCTTTGGAGTATTCCAGTATGGTCCTTCAATATCTTTATCGGGAAACCATAACTCCTCGGTTGACCCGTACCAGCTTGTAAAATTGAACATGCCGCAATGTGAAATGAATGCCTTAAATCTTCCTCCATGCATTCCTGCCAGGTAAAATACAGAGTATCCTCCATAGCTTGCCCCAACTGCTCCAAGCCGTTTAGAGTCTACATATGGTTCTTTGGCCATTGCATCTGTTGCATCAAGGTAGTCCTGCATATTAGCACCACCATAGTCCCCTGAGATCTGTTCTTTCCACGCCTGTCCAAAACCTGAATTGCCTCTTCGGTTTGGCGCAATTATTATATAACCTTTTGCAGCCATCATCTGATAGTTCCAGCGATAAGACCAGCTCTGATCGAGCGGACCCTGGGGGCCGCCCTTGCAGAAAAGGAGTGCTGGGTATTTTTTTGCCGGATCAAAGTCAGGCGGATAAATTACCCACATCTGCAGATCCTTGTTGTCTTTCGTTTTGATAATCTTTTCTTCAACCTTGCCCATCTTAATCGATTCGTAGATGGTTTTATTTATAGAGCTAATCTGTTTTAAGGAACCGGTTCCCAAATCAATAGATGATATTTCAGGAGCCATTGACATTGATACCAGTCCGGATACCATAACACCAGATTTCAGGTTGAGAGGTCCGAGGTTGTGAACTCCTTCTGTAATTTTGGCCACCTTTTTTTCGGTGGTGTTTATTTTAAATAACTGTGCAGTTCCAAGGTATGAGCTTGTGAAATAAACCGATTCATTGTTCTCCCAGGTAATATTTTCAACATCAAAACTCCAGTCTTTTGATATCCAGGTACGTTTTCCTTCCTTAATATCATATAAGAACAAACGATCGAGATCTCCTTCATAACCATCTCTTTCCATGCTCTGGAAGGCTACCTTTGAACCATCGGGAGAGAATACAGGTGATTTATCATACCCTTTGTTACCATCCGATATGTTTACCTCTTTTCCGGTCGAAATTTCATAAAGAAAAACGTCGGAATTTGTGCTTTTTGCGTCAGAAAGTCCATTCAGCCTTTTTGATGTATATGCGATATACTTTCCGTCGGGACTCCATGATATTTCAGCCTCATCGAAATACGGTGCCAGAGGTGATTCAAATCTCTGACCCTCCATTATGTCCTTGTCACCGGATACTGAGCTTCCGTTAAATGTTGCAACAAAAATGTGGCTGTACGAGAAATCGCTCCAGTAGTTCCAGTGTCTGTACATGAGGTCGTTTATGATCCTTACTTTTGCTTTCGGAAGGTTGTGTTTTTCATTTGCGGTCTGATCGAGTTTTACCCTTTTCGTATAATAGATTTTGTTTCCTTCCGGAGCGATGTTGAAGATTTCAAATTCACTTAATCCTGTAACTTCCTTTTGGTCAGTACCATCTGCGTTCATTGTATAAAGAGCCCCACTCTTTACGAAAGCAATTGATTTACCATTGTTATACCATTGAGGTGAACTTCCTCCGTCAGTTGTAAGCTGAACTGCATCGCCTCCTGAAGCAGGGATTCTGAAAATATTTGTCTTCCTTGACTCACTTGTCAGGTCGATATCAGTCACAGTATAAAGAACTGTTGCGCCATCGGGCGATAGAGCAAATGTCCCGAGCCGGCTGAACTTCCACATTATTTCAGGTGTCATTACTCCGCCTGCTTTTTCTTCAGCGGTGAGTTCATTCTTAAATTGAGGAGCTGCCTCTTGAGTAACAACAACGGCAGTCTTCTTGCATGATGAAAAAAGTATTAATGCAAGGATAGAAACATGTAAAAGAATTTTTTTCATGAGAGGTTTTTTTTATTAGTCTTCCTTGGTGACCCTTCGTGTTTTCCTTTGTGACCCTTTGTGTTTTGGATTTTTATTTACCACAAAGGGACACGAAGGATTTCACAAAGGAACTCTGAGACCTTTGTTTTCAGTTCATCATATAATTCAGGGTTGTCTTTAAGGATCTGTTTAACAGCATCGCGGCCCTGTCCAAGTTTTGTATCGCCATAACTGAACCACGAACCGCTTTTTTTGATGATTTCAAAATCAACGCCAAGATCTACAATCTCACCAAGCTGTGAGATTCCTTCACCGTAAAGGATATCAAAATCGGCCTTTTTGAACGGAGGGGCAAGCTTATTCTTAACAATTTTTACTCTGGTGCGGCTTCCTATAATTTCTTCACCTTCTTTAAGCTGACTTGTTCTTCTTATGTCGAGTCGTACAGATGCATAGAATTTAAGAGCGTTACCACCTGTTGTAGTTTCAGGATTGCCAAACATAACACCGATTTTGTCTCTCAGCTGATTGATAAAAACGCATGATGTATTTGTCTTGTTGATATTTCCGGTAAGTTTTCTTAATGCCTGTGACATGAGTCTGGCCTGAAGTCCCATCTTCGAATCACCCATTTCACCTTCAATCTCGGCTTTAGGAGTTAACGCAGCAACTGAGTCTATTACAACTATGTCAAGTGCCCCTGACCTGATAAGGTTATCGGTAATCTCCAGTGCCTGTTCCCCGTTATCTGGTTGTGATATCAGGAGATTCTCAACATCCACACCCAGTTTCTCGGCATAATTGCGATCGAAAGTATGTTCTGCATCAATAATAGCCGCGATTCCGCCGTTTTTCTGTGCCTCCGCAATTGCATGGATTGCCAGGGTTGTTTTTCCTGAGGCTTCGGGTCCATAGATCTCAATAACTCTTCCACGTGGCAATCCGCCGATTCCTAATGCTGCATCAAGTCCTATTGACCCTGTGGAAATGACCTGAATATTATCAATAGCATGGTCGCCAAGCTTCATAATGGTTCCCTTGCCGTAATCTTTTTCAATTTTCCCAAGGGTAACTTCAAGTGCTTTAAGTTTTTCCTTGTTAATCTCTTTTCTTTCTTTGCTCATATTACTGGTTTTATTGATTATACAATTTAATTATCTGTTCAGCATGTCCGGCAGTCTCAACTTTAGTGATTATTTTTTCTATTATTCCTTTTCCATCTATCACAAATGTTGTTCTTATGACTCCGAAATAGCTTTTCCCGTACATCTTCTTTTCTCCCCAAACACCATAGTCATTAAGAATTTTTTTCCCGGTATCTGCAATCAGTGGAAAAGGAAGTGAAAACTTCCCTGAAAATCCCTTATGGGATTTTTCACTGTCGGGGCTTACACCAACAATAGCATAACCCTGTTTAATAAGATCATCATAATTATCTCTTAGGTTACAGGCTTCGGCTGTACAGCCGGGGGTATTGTCTTTTGGATAGAAATAAAGAATCAGCTTTTTTCCGGCAAAGTCTTTCAGGCTTATTTCCCTGCCATTCTGATCAATACCGCTAAACAGTGGTGCTTTTGACCCCTCCTTAAGTTGAATCATAATTGGTTTATTTTGTTATTATGGGTAAATTTACGAAGTTTGAATTGTTTTCTGCAAAAAACAGAGCATTTGTTATTAACATAAAAATTTTAACAATTTTTCTTCAATTGTAATTAAAATATTTATATTCAGGTGATTATAAAAGCAAATAGTGTTACTCCGGGAATTACGTCCAAACAGTTTTTATTGTTTCTTCTGATATTGATATTCAGTTCCCGATACAACACTCTTCACTCACAGAATGTTCAGCCAAAACCTACCCGACAATCGGCAGTAGGTGCTTTTTCAAGGGGTGATTTTGAGAAAGCCTGTGGTGAGTTTAAGGAACTGTTGGTTGTATACCCGAAAGATCAGCTTTATAAATATTATACAGGAGCATGTCTGGTGAATCTTAAAAGAAACAGCATTGAGGCGGAATCTTTGTTGAAAGATGCCCTCCAAAGTGGCGTATCTTCAGTAAAATCCTTGCCTGCAGATGCACGGTTTTATCTTGGCAGGAGTCAGCAAATGTCAGGTAAATTCGGTGAAGCGATTGTGTCCTATAATCAATATACACAACTGGTTGGAAAGAAAATTGCAAAAGAGATGGGGGTTCCTGATTTTGTTCAGCAGTGTAATGAAAAGAAAGGAAAGGTTGATTCAAAAAATCCTGAGCTTGTTGAAGAAAACAAAGTTACAGCAATAGCTCCCTTGACCTTGGTAAGTGACACTCTAAAGAACACAATTCCTGCCGGATTTGAGAAGCAACTTGATAAGCTCGCCCCGTCTGAGAAGAGTGCGTTTAGGGCCACCATTGCAGCTAATGAGGCTGCTGCTGCCTCATGGCAGAAATCTGCCGATCAGAAATACGATGAGGCACAAGCCGCAATGAATCCTCAAATGAAAGTTACAGAAGATTCAGTAAGTTTTGTTAAGTCATCAGCAGTTTTAGTTAATGAGACAAAAGCGCCAGCAAATGCTGCAGTTGTTGTGACTGCTGCGGAAGTGACTGATAATAAGCAGATTAAAACAGCTGATAATCAGCAGGTTGTAATGCAAAAGGCAGAGGCTGCTTCAAAAAAACAGATTGAGGTGTTTTCTGTATTCGAGGTTCTCGACAAACCGGTAACTGATCCTAAAGAAAAAGTATCAATTGATCCGGTTGTACCTCCCGGATTAATTTATCGTATTCAGATAGCAGTTTTCCGTAATCCTGTTGCTCCCGTATACTTTAAAGGTGTAACGCCGATCAACGGTTTCAAACTCGCAGGAACAGACAAGACAATTTATTACGCCGGATTGTTCAGGAGATCGGCCGATGCTTCAAAGGCACTTACCAAGGTTAAAGCTAAAGGATTTAAAGATGCATTTGTTGTAGCTCTTTCGAATAAGAAAACTGTTTCAGCCGACAGGGCTGCTGCCCTGGAAAAGGAGTGGGGGAAGAAGCCATTAATGATGATTTCAGAAAATACTACTGAAGCAGCAGCTGATACAGTGCCTCCGACTTTATCTTTCAGAGTAGAAGTTATGAGATCGGCAAAACCACTGAAAGACGATGTTTTACAGGGTATTACAAAGATGTCAGGTTCCCGGGGAATAGATAATCAGATTGCTGATGACGGAAAAATTGTTTATCTCATCGGGAAATTTATTACTTTTGAGAGCGCTGCAGAATATGCAGACCTTTTAGTAAGAAACGGGTACAAAGATTCTAAAGTTGTTGCATGGCTCGGGAAAAAAGAGCTACCTTTGGAAACGGCGAAAAAGCTATTTGATGATCTTAAATGAAAGAGAAAACATTACATAAAGACGATAAGCTTAACAGTAACAGTGGTTCCGGTTGCCTTATCTTATTTAATGATGAGATAAACACTTTTGAACATGTTATCAAAGCGCTGGTAGAGGTTTGTGGTCACGATCCCGTACAGGCTGAGCAGTGTGCAATGATTGTTCATTTTAAAGGCAGCTGCGAAGTTAAGACAGGTGTCCCTGAAGTTTTAAGTGCCATGTGCCGTTCACTGAATGCAAAAGGACTTAATTCAAAAGTTAAAAGTCTGTAAAGTCTATAGTCTAAAGTCTATTTTTCCCTGTGAAAAACTATATTCAGTGCTCTGTCGAGTAACGACAGAATAAGTATCCCGATTAAAACATAAATAAGTGTTGCCGGAATTTTAAAACTCAGGAATGAGGTTATGTCAAATTCAGGTAATGATATTCTGATATTTTTTAGAAAATCCATTGCAGGTGATAAAAGATTGTTATTCTCACTTCCGGGTAATAAAAATGTTAAAAGTATCAGAACTATTACAACTAAAGCTGATACAGCCGGCACAAGGTTCCTCCCTGAAAACAAAGCCATCTTCCTTACAGGTACCGGTTCTTGATGAATTGCGGTCATAACTTTTGACGTGAATCCGTCAGGAGCTTTTTCGATTATTTCCGGAGTTATGTAATTCCGGAGTGGATCTTCAATATGTTTTTCCCTGTTATTCATGGTAAACAATTTTTTTCTTTTCAACTTTTTCAATTATGCCGAGCATTTTCTGACGCGCCCTGAAAAGCCTGACTTTGATATTGGATTTGCTTATTCCTGTAACGTCAGCTATTTCATCCATACTCATCTCCTCATAATAGAAGAGACTGATTATTCCTCTTTCCTCCTCAGTAATTTTCTGAAGTGCAAAGTTAATCAAAGAAGTCCTGTATTCCCTATCTGCATCCTCCTCACTTGTATTGGTACCTATAAAATCTGTTGCATCTGCAGGGAAGTCTTCAAGCGAGAGTATTTTCTTTTTCTTTGTCCTTACTCTGGAAATGGCTGTATTGTATACAATCCTGTAAAGCCATGTTGCAAAGCTGCTTTTCATCTGAAATCCGGCAAGAGATCTGTATGCTTTCATAAATGAATCCTGTGCAATTTCTTCTGCCTCTTCTGAGCTTGAGCATATTCTGTAGGCAAGATTGAATGCTTTATCTTTATGGTGATCAACGATATAGGTAAAAGAGTTGATATTCCCCGACAGGATCTGTTCAATATAGTATATATCACCTTTATAAGTCATTCCGGCTATTTGACGTACAAAGTTATCAATTGGTTACCGGAATAAACAAATAATATTTCTTCTGTTTTTTGTAACCCGACCTTTAACTCTAATGTCTAAAGCACAAAACGAGTTATTAACTAATAATTATAAGTCATGGAAGGTTTAATTGGATTCATCGCATTTTTTGCAACAATTTTTGGTGTTGCATATGTACATTACACAACACGTAACAAGGAAAGAATGGCCCTTATCGAAAAAGGAGCTGATGCCAGCCTCTTTAATACCGGTAAAGAAGCTGTAAAATGGAATTTCTCATGGAGTAAGTTTACACTGAAGATTGGCATGCTTGCGATGGGGATCGCAGTTGGTATAATGATTGCTGCCATAATGGCTCAGTCTCAGATACTTGATGAGGATGCCCTTTATCCGTCAATGATCTTTTTCTTCGGTGGTCTCAGCCTTGTTTTATTCTATATTATCGACAGAAAAAACAAATAATTCTGAATTTAAGTTTTAATTATCGTAGAGACGCCATGCCTGGCGTCTCTACATCAATACACATGTTTTATAACATATCATATTTACCATAATAAATACAAACCTGAATTAATTAATTCGGACCGACCGATAATTTCCCTATTTTTGCCACAAATTATAAAAGTGGCATAAGATGCATTTAGTAAAGGATCCTGCGATATGGCTTAAAGAAATGTTTATTGATGCAGGGTTAAGCTCAAGCTTATCAATAGCTTTTAGCACAATCGGTTTGGTAATAATCGTCCTCATCCTCAGCTGGCTCTCGAACCTTGTTGCTAAAGCCATAATCCTGAAGATTGTTACAAGGATTGTAAAAAAAACAACCTCAAGCTGGGATGACATTTTCCTGGAACAGAAAGTCTTTACCCGTCTTTCCCATTTTGCACCTGCTCTTGTTATCTGGTTTATGGCCGGGTGGGCTCTTAAGACATATCCGCTTTGGCTTGTGTTTGTTCATAAAATGACTTATTTATATATGGTAGGTATCGGAACAACTGTTCTGATCTCATTTGTTGAAGCATGGCATCAGATTTACAAAACACTGCCCATTTCGCAACACAGAAATATTAAGGGCTACGTGCAGCTGGTCCAGATATTTATAGTCCTTGTTGCCCTGCTCATCGTTGTATCAGTTATATTTAAGAAAGATATCAGTTCAATTCTTGCCGGCCTTGGAGCAATGGCTGCTGTACTAATCCTAGTCTTCAAGGATACCCTTTTAGGATTGGTTGCCAGTATCCAGTTATCAGCCGACAAAATGCTCAGGGTAGGTGACTGGATAACTATTCCGAAACGCGAGGTTGACGGTGTAGTAACAGATATCACTCTTAATACTGTTAAAATTCAGAATTTCGATAAGACAATAATAACTGTTCCGACCTATTCTCTTGTAAATGAGTCTTTTCAAAGCTGGAAAGGAATGGAGGAATCAGGTGTCCGTCAGATTAAAAGAGCCATATACATCGATATGCGAAGCATCAGGTTTCTCGACAAAGAAATGAAAGAGAAATTTTGCAGGATAGAAATGCTTAAGGAATATATTAATACTGTTGATAATCAAATTAATCTGTCAGTTATTGGACTCGATAACAGTGAGTCTCCTGTATTCAGTTCATCAGGGCTTACAAACCTTGGTCTTTTCAGGTTTTATGCAGAAGCATATCTCAGAAAACATCCTTTTATTGACCCCGAGCAGGCATTAATTTTGCGTCACAGAGCGCCTGAAGGCAATGGCTTGCCTTTGCAGGTATATCTTTTTACCAGGAACAATACCTTTACACCATACGAGAATATACAATCTGAAATATTTGAATATCTGATAGCTACAATGAATGAATTCGGATTGAAAGTATTTCAGCACCCGACAGGAGATGATGTTCTGTCGCTTTCAAACAAAGAATTGGAATAGTAAACCTAAACAATACATAGAACCATGGCTGATCTCAATACCAGAATAAGCGATTTTGTATGGAAAAATCTGAATGAGAAACATGTGACAGGGAAGAAAGATCCTTTCTGGGAATCACTTGTTAATGCAGGCACTGAATTATGGCTTGACACTGGCGATATGGAAGAGGCAGAGGCTAACTGGTCAGCTGAAATGAGTGCCCTTACGACAAATAATACTCTACTGAATAATGAGATTCAGAAAGGGATATATGATGTCTTTATTTCAGAGTCGAAAAGTATTGTAAGGGATCTTCCTCAGGAGGAAAGGGTAAAAGAGATAGCCTTTATTCTGAATGCACGTCATGGCTTGCGCCTGGCTCAGAAATTCGGCGGTTATGTAAGCGTTGAGCTTCATACAGATACAGCTTACGATATAAAAGCAATTCTCAAATACGGGAAAAGATTTCATGAGATTTGTCCCGAACAGTTTATTGTTAAAGTACCCTATACACCTGAAGGACTCATAGGAGCAAGGCTTCTCAAGGATTCCGGTGTAAAAATTAATTTCACTCTCGAATTCAGTGCCAGGGAAAACGTGCTTGTTACCCGTGTTGCCAGACCCGATTATCTTAATGTGTTTCTTGGCAGAGTCGGTGCCTACATGATTAACAATAAACTTGGTGATGGATCAGGAGCAGGGGAGATGGCAGTTATTGCATCACAAAACTGGGTTACAGGTCTGTCTGCAGAAAATCCGTGGCAGACAAAACTTATTGCAGCCAGTCTCAGAAGCCATAATCAGCTTGAACTGCTGGCCGGAACAGATGTTTTTACAATGCCTCCAAAGGTGGCTGCAACAGGGCATAAGGAACTTAGCGGGAAATTCTCATCACAGATTCATAACAATTATGATGTAAGCATTTTTGAATCTGCCAGTGATGCTCATGTTGAAAAGTTCTGGGAGGTTGACAGTAAGGTTCTTAAGTTTTCAGCCAGACTTGCATCAAAAATTCCTTTAACCGGAGCTGAACTGGTGCATATAGCCCACGAAGAGGGTTGTGAAGATATGTTTCCTTCTCTTACAAAAGAAGAGAAAGGGTTTATTACCTCCGACGGAAAGATTCCTCTCCACTCCAGATGGGAGAAAAAGATAAAAGAGGGAAAAATTGCCCCCGATACATTACTGACTCTTGCAGGTTTAGCATCATTTACTGCCGATCAGGCGATGCTTGATCAGAGGATAAAAAGCATTATTGAATAATCAGATAGACCGTTGTCTTACAATTTCATAGAGGAGTATACCTGCCGCCACTGATACATTAAGCGACCCGATACTTCCAGTCATGGGAATCCTGATTTGTTCATCCGACAATGAGGTCAGTTCACGGCTTATACCTTTGTCTTCCGATCCAAGAATAAGGACAGATGGTCCTGTTAATTGAACCTCTGAAGCTATTTTTCCCGATTTTTCGCCGGCACAGAACACTTTAAGTCCTGAATCTTTAAGAAACTCTATTGATCTTACAATGCTCTTTTCGCGGCAAACAGGAAAGGTGTGTAAAGCTCCGGCTGAGGTTTTTACTGCATCAGCAGTTACTCTTGCCGAGCCTTTTTCAGGTATTATAATTCCATGGGCACCAAAACATTCAGCTGTTCTTACAATTGCTCCAAAGTTTCTTACATCTGAAACACCATCGAGGGCAATTATCAGCGGATCCTCCCCCTTTTCATATATCATCGGAAGGAGATTAGTTATGTACTGGTACTCAATTACAGACAACCAGGCAAGAACTCCCTGATGGTTTTTTCTTGTAACAAGTTCGATCCTCTCAAGAGGAACTATCTGGTAAACAATGTTGTTTGCCTTTACTTCAGTCATTAACTCGTGGTAGAGCGGCCCCTGGAGCCCCTGCTTTATTAATAAACGGTCAATCTGTTTTCCGGCTTTTATTGCCTCAATTACAGCGTGTAACCCAAAAATGCAATCAGTTTCTTTCTGCATATATTTTAAATTCTTTTAAGATATCTCTTCTTGATTTTCTTCGTTTACCCCGGCCCCATGGGGAGCGAAGAAAATCAAATTAAGCTCCCTAAGGGTTGAAAGAATGAATTATTAAACTTTTGTTCAAAAATCTTCCGGGTTATCGAGCCGGTACACTATTCCCTTCTTCCAGCTTGAAACAGCTTTATCCCAGTACGTTACGAGTGTTTCACTGCGACTCAGATAGAAATCATTATCCGAAAACGCACTTTCCTTCTTTTTAAAATTGAAGAAGAGGTATTCTTCCTGGACGCTGTATCTTCCTCCCCATGAAGATTTGACAACCTGTTTTCGATAACCCCAGCTTTCCCCTTCACTGGTTTTATATACTTTGTCAGGCGGACCATAAATTATGTAAATCATTCCTCTTTCACTTCTCCATCCTTCTTTGTATGAAGTGAAATAGTAATTGGAATAAAGCACCCTGTTATAATAAATCTTAATAAGTTCCCTCGCTTTATCAATACTTCCGCCACATTTTATCCAGTATTCATCAAGCATTGCTTTAGGCTTTAATGCTGATCTCAGTTCTGCCATCTCATCCGGAGTTGCAAGGTAAGCCAGCGGTTCGATCATAACCTGAGGAGATGTCAGTGACGGGAATGTTGCTCCAAAGTTATAGAATGCAAATCCTTCCTTCGCCTTTCTGCTGACAGAGCACATAAATATTCCCTCTTTCGGAAACATCATTGGCATTGTATCTGAATAAGCAATACCAATTATCTTATCTGGTTCGTAATCAAGTGTTTTCTCCGGAAGAAGCATTGAGGGAGGATCAGGGATTTCACTGAAGGGTTTGTAATAAGAGATGAAAAGACTGTCAGGTTTCCCTCTTGAATACAACAGGTTTACATACTCATTTACTCTGATTACCGGATTGAAAAGCTGATTCTTTTCAAAATGGCCCCTGGCTATGAAGTTATATTTATTTGTATATGATATGGTATTAAACGGAACAAATGCCTGAACAACCTGAAGGCGCAGCCTGTCGAGAATTTTAAGTTCAACAATATATTCGGTCCCTTTCTCAACTTTCAGAGGGAGATTGTAAACATATTCAGTTTTTCCACGCTCCCTAATTATACTAAGGTTATAAACAGCTGTGTCTGCAAGTACCTTACCCTGACTAATATTAAATAGCTTGGCAGTGATAAGCATTTGCGAAGTAGGAACTCCCTGTGGATTTGCCTCAGAGAAGAAAAGATCGTTTGCAAAAAATTTTACTGAAAGTACAGATAGGTCATCGGACTGATTAAGAACATTATACCTTGGATTTATTGGGTTTTTAGTAGGATTGTAAAGATATGACAGGTCCTTGGAATCTACAGGTTGTTTTGCAGGTGCACAGGAGTTGAGAGCTGCGATCAGAACAGTAGCTGTTAGTATAAAAATGGTTCTGTGTCCCATCCGGTTTTTCATGTCCAAAATTAATTAACTTATTTGAAGTTAGACTCTTTCCATCCTATTCTTATCCGGCATAGTTCCCTGTTATCAATTTTGCGAAAAACAGAATGGATATTATATAAGCCATTATCATTAGCCTCAGAACAACGAATAATAATCTCATCATCGTATACAGATTCAGCAAGATAGTTAATCTCAGCCGATTGAGGAAAATGCTTCATAATGAATTCAAGGCTGTAAGTTCCATAAACCCAGTTAAGGTATCTTACATTGTTTGTATGAAGATTTACATCAAGGTCACTTATATTTACTTTAAATGAAAGTGACAGCTTCCCGTCTTCATCTGCAGGTTCAATCTTTGAAGCATATCTTACAGGTGAATCATTTGGGTTAAGATCTGAATAAAATTTACTCAAAATAGCATCGGGCCTCTGAACCTTTTTTGTTGACTGGTCAAGAATGAGCCACGATGAAGACCCCGATGCAATATGCCGTCCATCGGGATAGCTGACATTATAATTTCTGAGAGCGAACAATTTGTCGGTTCCGTTTGGCCATGTTCTAAGCAGAATTGTTTCTCCCAACAGTGGCCAGTTACTAATTTCGGCATACATCCTTGAGAGCACCCAGAATCTGTTGTCTCTCATCAGATCATCCCTGCCAAATCCAAGATTAATAGCGTGGTCTGAGGCAATATCCTGCATATAATTAAATAACGAACAGAGATTCAGCTTCCCGTCGGGCCCTGTGTCGTAAACATGTACCAGGTATTCTTTTTCGAACTGAATTAATTCCATTATCAACTGTTATTTTTCAAAAAATCCTCGACCTCTTCGCTGTACTTAGCCCATTTATCCATCTCTGCATTTAAACGGTCTTTAAGGTCCTTATATTTTGCATAATCGTTTTCGTGTTCCTCTGTTGAATTTCCGGGTTCCATAAAACTTTTGTCAACAGCAATTATTTCAGCCTCAATTTTTTCTATCTCTGTTTCAGATTCTTCAAGCCTTTTTCTGAGTCTTCTGAGATTCTTGTCGAACTCCTTTTTTTCAAGGTATTTTTGTTTGTTCGTAGATACATTCAGTTGAGCAGCTTCATTCTTTATTTTGTCTTTCTTCTCGATATCTTTCAGATTTTCAATCTTTTTCTTCCTGAGGAAATCGTAGATGCCACCAATGTTTTCCTTAATCCTGTTATGCCTGAATTCAAAAACTTTGTTCACAATTCCATCGAGAAAATCCCTGTCGTGAGATACCACAATTAATGTGCCATCAAATTTTATCAATGCCTGCTTAAGAATATCCTTTGAGCGCATGTCGAGGTGATTGGTTGGCTCGTCGAGCACCAGAAGATTGCTGGGTTCAAGAAGGAGTTTTACAAGTGCAAGCCTCGAGCGTTCTCCTCCTGAGAGCACTTTTACCTTCTTCTCAACATCATCGCCCCTGAAGAGGAATGCACCAAGCATATCACGGATTTTTGTTCTGATATCTCCCTTGGCAATATCATCAATTGTCTGTAGCACGGTTCTGCTTTCATCGAGCAGTTCATCCTGATTCTGAGCAAAATACCCGATTTTTACATTATGGCCCATCTTCAGAATACCAGTATGGTCGAGCTGCCCTATAATGATTTTTGAAAAAGTTGTTTTACCCTCTCCGTTACGTCCGACAAATGCAACCTTTTCGCCTCTCTGGATCTTGATGTCGATCTTGTTAAGGACATTTAATTCCCCGTAGTTCTTTGAAAGTCCTTCGGCTTCAACAACAACTGTACCTGAGCGTGGAGAAGGCGGGAATCTCAGGCTGATTGAGCTTTTGTCCTCTTCATCAACTTCGAGTCGTTCAACCTTGTCGAGCTGTTTTATTTTTGACTGGACCTGAACAGCCTTTGTAGCTTTGGATCTGAAGCGTGTGATAAATTTTTCAGTATCCTCAATCATCTTCTGCTGGTTCCTGAATGCTGCAATCTGCTGTTCGCGGCGCTCTTCCCTCAGAACAAGATATTTAGACCAGGATGCTTTGTAATCGTAGATCTTTCCAAGTGAGATCTCAATTGTTCTTTTTGTGACATTATCAAGGAAAGCCCGGTCGTGTGATACAAGCACAACTGCCCCGGAATAGCTGGCAAGGAATGTCTCGAGCCACTGGATTGACTCAATATCAAGATGGTTCGTAGGTTCATCGAGAAGAAAGAGTGAAGGTTTTCTGAGAAGTATTTTTGCAAGCTCAATTCTCATTCTCCAGCCTCCGCTCAGCTCTTTCGTATATCTGTCAAAATCTTTCCGTTCAAATCCTAAACCTAGAAGTGTTCGCTCCGCTTCAGCCATATAATTTGAGCCTCCGAGCATTCTGTATCTTTCCTCAACAACTGTGAGGTGGTCGCAAAGCTTCAGATAATCAGGCGATTCATAATCCTCTCTTCTTGCTATTTCCGATCCGATAAACTCAATTTCTTCCGATAGTCCTGTTATTTCCGAGAAGGCTGTGATGGTTTCATTCATTACAGTCGTTGTATCATCAACTCTCATTTGCTGGGGAAGGTAGCCTATCGAAACATCTTTCGACATGTCTATTTGCCCTGAAGATGGACTCTGCAAACCTGAAATAATCTTAAGAAGGGTTGATTTGCCGGCACCGTTTTTGCCTGCGAGACCAATACGGTCCTGGTCATTTATTAAGAATGAAACACCTGATAATAGATCAAAACTTCCGAATGCAACTGAGATATCCTGTACCGAAACCATAGATGAATTTAAAATGTCTGCAAATATAGGAAAAGTATGTGAGTCGCCGAAAGCCAGTCAGGGCTGATTGAATGGATCATTTTATGGATTTTAGATTAGAGTACAAACTTTTTTTTAACGCAGAGAGCCGCAGAGTACATAAAGTGCCTTCAAAATTGCTTTAATCAAAGAGAACCGCAGAGAATTGCAGGATATCTATTTCAGTATCTCTGCGGTCCTCTGCGTCTTCTCCGCGTTTCTCTGCGGTAAAAAAATGATTAAATATTGTTTGCTAATCTTTTAATTCCATCAGTCAATCTTAATACATTAAAGTTTATCAGTAACCCTAACCGGCAATCTGCAACTTTTAGATAGGTCAATAATTGAGCAATATGTATGTCGTTTATTGCCTCAATAGACTTGACTTCTATAATCACTTTATCTTCAACAATTAAATCAAGTCTATAGCCTGCCTCTAGTCTAACTTCTTTATAAATAAGTGGTAACGGTTTTTGTTTTTCTACCTTTAGTCCTGAACTAATTAATTCAAAGTGCAGACATTCCTGATATGCATTTTCAAGTAACCCGGGGCCAAGTGATTTGTGAACCTCAATGGCACACCCAATGACTTTTCCTGAAATATCATTTTCTTTCATAATTGAAATGTTTTAATTATGCTATATAGTTGATATATAAATATTTCATTCATTAATTTTAATTATTTTCTTGATATAATATTTCCCCGATGCCCGGACCCTGACGATGTAAATCCCGGATGGAAGCCCCGAAACCGGAATTGTAACTTCACTTTCGCCATTGCATTGTTTTGAGAATACTATAGTGCCTGTAATGGTCTGAATATCAATTTGTTGCAATTGATGTATATTGCTGATTGTAAGGTAGTTATGAGCAGGATTTGGATAGACGTTAATTTTTGAAATCAATGTCTCTCCTTCTCCTGAAACTATATCTTCCTCAAAATTGAAATCATCCCAGTAGGTAACACTGTTTGGCAGAGTCCTTACAAGCAGGTAGAAGTACCCTGCATTATCTGGTGAGGTAAATGCAGCTTCATATTTTTGCCATTCATCGCTTTTCAGGAACCCGGAATGAATTACAGGGTCGGTAATGCCAATCTGACTGTTATCGAGCCACGAACACCACACCCGGCATCCGTTGCCGGTTGTTTCCATTCCAGTTTTATACAAGATTGAAAATCTGTATTGTGTGGATGGCTTCACAACAAATTTTTGTCCCAGATCCCTCGAGAGAGTTGTTGCTTCCTGTCTGCAGGAGTAGGTTCCTGAAACGATAAAAACAGAATCCTTCAGACAACCCTGAGTATTTGTCCAGTTTGCCGGTTTGTCAGTCTTACTCCAGGTTTCAAAACCAGAGTTGAGAATCAGGTTCTGGGAATTGCTTCCAATGCTGATAAAACAGCATAGCAAAAAGAAAAGCAGTCTTTTCATAAATGTTAGTATTATAGCCCGTTAGGTGGAAATAATTTGTTGCGAGACAAATTTCCAATGCTAATTTCAGCCAATTATCTTTAAAAATCAAATTTATTTAATGACTATATGGAATATTGGCTCATTGATTTTGACTTCGTCGAGCTCCGCTTCGCTCCGGTTCTTCGTTTACCCCGACCCCATGGGGAGCGAAGAACCGGGATCGACTTTACCGGTGAGCTCGGCGCAGCCAAAATCAATTTACTCCCCCTTCGCCTTCGCGTAGCCGCTTCGGCGAAGCAAGGTTGGGGCTGGGGTAAATAAATTGATTTTCAAGCCATTTTATCATTTATTTTTCATTTAATAAGATCTCTTCAGAAAAGCTATATTTGAATCCTGGAAAAGAACATAATCTTTTCAGAGATAAAATGCTCACAAACGGCTGATAGTATGGTTCATAATAAATCAAATAGCAAAATTTTACTGCTGGTGTTTTTTGTGGTGCTTGCCTTTGGCTCCTGCAGAAAAGAAGATAGTTCACCAGAATATAAATATTATGTATCGAGTGAAATTGTTATGACATATAATCAGGCGTATATAAATAGTCTGATCAGCACAGCAGCAGGAACTCTTCCTGAAATAGTTACCCTTGCGCCTCTTGTGAAAAGCGATGTAAATGTTTACAGGGTGGTATATACAACAAATATTGATGGTGTAAGTACAGATGTTTCAGGTCTTGTTTGTGTTCCGGTAACAGCCGGGGATTATCCGGTTTTATCATTTCAGAATGGAACAAATACAGTTAATGCTTATTCTCCAAGTGAATTTCCCCTCAGCTATAGTTATCAGTTTATCGAGATCATCGCATCTATGGGCTACGTTGTTGCAATTCCGGATTATCCCGGGTTTGGAGAATCATCACAAATTCCTCATCCATATCTTGTTAAAGAACCAACCGTTCAATCTCTGGTCGACATGCTTTTCGCGGTTAATGAGTTTGGAGTTAACAATCTTAAGGGAATTACAATTAAGGATGAATATTATTTACTTGGTTATTCACAGGGTGGCTGGGCTACTCTTGCTCTTCATAAAGCACTTGAACAGGAGTATAGCAGCGATTTCAACCTGAAGGGCAGTGCATGTGGTGCTGGACCATACAATATTTTTCTCCTAATGCAGGAAATGACCAGTGCATCAACTTATCCAATGCCTGTCTATCTGGGCTATATCCTAAATTCATATAAAGCTTATAATCAGTTCACTAATCCGGTTTCAGATATTTTTAACGAACCTTATGCCTCAAAGGTTAATAATCTGTATAACGGGTTGCTGACTTCTGAAGAAATTAACTCTCAACTCACGACATCTATCCCTGACCTTATTGTGCCCCAATTTCTTAGTGATTTTACTACTTCTGCAAATTACGCCTCGGTAAGAAATGCACTAAATTCCAATAGTATATCAGGCTGGCAGACAAACATACCTCTTATGCTTATCCATGGGGAAAATGATACAAGTGTTAATCCTGTTTCAACTGAAAATATGTATTCAGCTATGATTGTCGAAGGTACCTCAGCTGAGATCTGCAAAAAGGTAATAATCCCGGGAGCAGACCATAGCGACGGGGTAGCCCCATTTATAATTCAGGGAATAGTTTTCCTTAATAATCTGAAGGGCACAGATTTAAAATAGAATGTATTTATAATATAAGTTAATCTATAATTTAGTGGGGAGAAAAAAAGAGTTGCCGGTACTTGAGAATGTCAGGATAACTGATATCGGTGCCGAGGGAAATGCAGTTGCCCGGGTTGATAACCTTGTTGTTTTTGTTCCAATGCTTATCCCGGGAGATATTGTTGATCTGAAGGTTATAAGGAAAAGAAAAAAATACCTTGAGGGGAAAGTGCTAAAGTTCCGGGAGTACTCTCCAGACAGAATAATGCCGGCTTGCGAACATTTTGGTACCTGCGGCGGATGCAAATGGCAGCATCTACCGTATTCTCTTCAGTTAAAGTATAAAGAGAAGCAGGTAAAGGATAATCTGACCAGGATCGGTAAAATTGATCTGACCGGGATAAATCCCATTATAGGATCGTCTGAAATATTCAATTACAGGAATAAACTCGAATATACTTTCTCTAATAAGAGGTGGCTTACTAGCGAAGAGGTCCAATCAGGATCTGATTTTGGGAAAGAGAACGCACTGGGATTTCATATTCCAGGACTTTTTGACAAGGTCCTTGATATTAAGGAATGCCATCTTCAGCCTGATCCTTCAAATCAAATCAGGAATGCTGTCAGAGAGTATGCCCTGAAAAATGACCTGTCTTTTTTCGATTTGCGGGAGCAGAGTGGTTTTCTGCGCAATCTGGTAATTCGCAATTCACTGGATGGCAGTGTTATGGTAATTGCTGTTTTTTTTCACGAGGATCTTGAGAAGAGAGAAGGTTTGCTTAATTATTTGGCTTCAGAATTTTCGCAGATAACCTCGCTCTTTTATGTTATAAATTCAAAAAAGAACGATTCCCTGAATGATCAGAATCCGATACTATATAAAGGTAAGGATCATTTGGTTGAAGAAATGGATGGGCTTAAATTCAGGATCGGACCCAAATCGTTTTATCAGACTAATACCCGTCAGGCACTTCAGTTATATCAAATTGCCAGAGATTTTGCTGAATTGAAAGGCAAAGAAATTGTTTATGATCTCTATACAGGAACAGGTACTATCGCAAATTTTATTGCACGTAATGCCGGTAAAGTTATCGGTGTTGAATATATAAACGAAGCAATTGAAGATGCCAGAATCAACTCCGATCTCAATGATATCAGAAACACCCTCTTCTTTTCAGGCGATATGAAAGATGTGCTGTCCAGTGAGTTTATAAGCATCAATGGAAAACCTGATGTTATAATAACTGATCCGCCAAGAGCAGGGATGCATGAGGACGTGGTGAAGGTGATCGCTAAAGCCGGAGCTGAAAGAATAGTCTATGTCAGCTGCAACCCTTCAACTCAGGCACGAGATCTCTTGTTGCTTTCAGAAGATTATCAGGTTGTCAGGGTTCAGCCGGTAGACATGTTTCCTCATACTCATCATGTTGAGAATGTTGTACTTCTGCGAAAAAAAAATGGATAACCTGATATTCAGAGTAATAATGGAACAGAAATTAGTGTATATTTATTGGTTCTACGGGGAAATGGAAGTATGAATGCAGGAAATTATAAGAAGCATATATCTGATTCTACCGAGCAGGATGAGGTTTTGAGCGAACATATTGCTGGTCTTCGTTATGCAGGAATGATTCAGCATGCGCTAATGCCTAATCCGGAAGCATTGAAAGGTTTCCTGGATGATTTTTTTGTGTTATTCCTGCCAAGGGATATTGTTAGCGGGGATTTCTACTATGCCTTTTGTAACAGAAGGATCATGTGTCTCGCAGTTGGTGATTGCACTGGTCACGGTGTTCCCGGAGCTTTAATGAGTATTCTGGGGATAAGTATTCTGAATGAAATTCTGCAGTCTGGTACAAATCTGAAAGCAAACAGGGTACTTAATCTGATGAGGGAGAAGGTAATGAAAGCTCTCAATCAGACAGGATCTTCTTCTGAAACAAAAGACAGTATTGACATTGGCTTATGTCTTATAGATTGCTGCACAGGACAAATTCAATATTCCGGAGCAAACAGACCTTTAATAGTGGTCAGGAATGGCCTACTTACTGAATATAAGGCTGATAAAATGACTATTGGTGTGGCCCCTCTTAAGGAGACACCCTTCACAAATATTGCAATTGATGCAATTTCCGGGGACCGGTTTTACCTCTTTTCTGATGGTTATGCCGATCAGTTTGGTGAAGCAACAAATAAGAAACTTAAGCATAAACAATTCAGAAAGATAATAGAGTCGGCGCAGGGCTATCCGATGCGTGAACACACAACAGTTTTGGAGAAAGCATATTTTGAGTGGAAGGGTTCATCGGAACAGATTGATGATGTACTCATATTTGGTTTTCAAATAAAATAGCAGATATTATGATGAAGCTTTCAGCTTTCAGGATCAGAAATTTCAGGTCAATTGTAGATACCGGATGGCAGAATATTTCTCCTGATAATATTACTTGCCTGATCGGTCAGAATGAATCGGGAAAGACATCTGTACTTGAAGGACTAAAAGTTTTTTATACAGGAGTTATATCTGAAGACGTTTTAAGAAGCGATCTTACATTGCCTGAAGTAAGTTGCCGGTTCGCTATTCCTGAAGGCTGGCTCCTGAAGATAACAGATAATCCTGGTTCAGAGCTGAAAGAGTTACTGTCTGGTCTATCCAAACTTGAAATTACAAGAACCTGGATACAGGATCTTACATCCGAGGTTGCAGTGAGCGGTGAAATAAGCCAGTATCTCAACTCGCTTGAAGATGCCTGGAGGATTTATCTTAACGATGTTATTATTAAGTTAAAAGATGAACTGGCTACTATTGAAAATCTTGAAATTAGTCATGCCGAACTGACAAATGAAGAGACCAGACTTAAAAACAGTTCATCCATTAATGATGGTAAAGGTTTCTTTACCAAGCTGTTCGGTGGTCAGGTAAAAACGACTGATCCAACTGAAAATACAATACTTAAGGGCTCAAAGAATGAGCTTAACAGTATTAGAAAGAAAAAAGCTGAAATTGCAGAAAAGCTTCAGCAAAAACAATTAATAAAAAAGGCCGGGGAGAAATGGAAGAAACTCTTTGAAAAATGTACGATTCTTAATATTCAGCTTGATGAGCTTTCATTAAAGCTCGAGGAACGCCATCAGAAGATGACTCTTTTGATGCGCCCTATTGAGGATGAATCGGATGTTGAGTGGAAAGGAGTGCTGAACAATTACCGGAAAACCAGGAATGACAGAGATCAGCGGATTGCTGAGTTTGATGTGCATACTGCATTTACAGGGTATATTATTGAGGGTTTTAGTGAGGAAGATGCTGATTTAAAGCTGAATGAAGTTGTAAAATCCTACAGATCTCATTATAACACTGAAATACTCGGGAAAAAGTATTTTGAATACTGTCCTGTATTTGAACTTTTTGAGGATTTTGGCAGTCTTTTGCCAAACAGGATTGACATGGAGGATATCATAACAGGTAATGAGCATGTTGAGGGTTATAAGGCTGCCAGGAATTTTCTTTCTCTCGCGAAACTTGATTATTCATTTTTTCAGCAGCCTTCAAGCAGGATTCTAAAACAAAAAATTGAAAACCTGAATCAGTCTCTTACCCGCAATTTTCATGATTTCTGGCAGCAATCGATTGGAAGAAACAATAAGATACATATTCAGTTTGAGCTTGATCACTATAATTCTTCTTATGGCATCAAAGCCGGAAAACCTTACCTGGAATTCTGGATTAAGGATGAAGGTGAAAGGCTTTATCCCAAGCAAAGGAGCAGGGGTGTCAGGTGGTTTTTGTCATTTTATATGGAACTTAAAGCTTCTGCTACTCTAGTTGACAGGCAGATGGTTCTGCTTGTTGATGAACCGGGGGTGAGTCTTCACGCAAGGGCTCAGGAGGATGTATTAAAGGTTTTTGAAGATATAAAGGATAAGATACAGGTTATTTACACTACACATTCACCTCATCTTGTTGAGATAAATAAACTTCACAGGGTACTTGCTGTTCAGCGTGATGATCTTGATAGCCTGAGAAGTACAACAAGAGTTCTTGATCCATTGAGTCTGTCGGCTGCATCACCTGATACTTTAACTCCGCTTCAGAGTATTCTTGGAAATCCCATGGCAGGAGAAGGATTCTCTTCGAATAAGGTTAACCTGATTGTTAACGATACCGGATCTTTTTATTTATTGAATGCAATTTTTCTCCTGACAGGATTTAAAGGAAAGGTGAGTGTGATACCATCTACCAGTGTATCGTCTATTCCACTTTTGTGTAATATTCTGATGGGGTGGGGGCTCGATTTTGCAGTGCTGCTTTTTGAAAATGATGATGAAAAAAAGATTCATGAGCTTCTTAAAAATACAGTGTTTGCGACTGAAAGAGGAGGAGATGAATTGATAATCAGAATGCCTGAAAATTTCCTGAATTCTGAGGACCTCCTTTCCACACTTGATTTCAAGAATCTTATACTGGATAGCAGGGAGGGGATAACAGTTCCTAATTCAGTTTATATCACTGATAAGGAATTGCCAAGGAATTTTATATTGAGCAGGTTTCTCAGTAATATTAAGGCAGGAAATGTAACTGTCAATGATTTAGATGAAGAAACTCTCGAAAATTTCAGATCATTAACCGGTATGCTTAAAGGTTTAAAATAAAATTTTATTTTATTTTGAACTTAATGCTTGTTTTCCTACTTTTGTCGCGCTCTGTATATCTCAACATGGATTAGGAGAGATGGGTGACCCTCCTTCGCTACCAACTACGCTGAAGCTTCGTTGGTCGAAGAAAGCTACGGAGGGCAAAGGTTGCAAGATTATTTTGGAGAGATGGGTGAGTGGCTTAAACCAGTCCCGAGTACTCGGGACTAAACTGCCGTAAGTCAAAAGTTGTTCTTTTTTGGAGAGATG
>JFJP01001771.1_pt1 | contig 35910 bp, 31 predicted proteins | sample 431651 | NCBI WGS metagenome assembly JFJP01 (sample SAMN02602958, study PRJNA72255) | Microbial mat metagenome, whole genome shotgun sequencing project. | biome: fresh water; feature: sink hole; material: water; isolation source: purple microbial (photo- and chemosynthetic) mats found in... | reverse complement strand
CTGGTTAAAGAAGTCTTTAATGCTGGTAATCATGGATACCTCAATGCGGCCATGGTGCTTCTAATTCGAACGTCACATAGCAAAAAGCCCACTCCGAAGAATGGGCTCGTTGCTTGGAAGTTCTGGTGGCCAGTCGCGGAATCGAACCACGGACACGCGGATTTTCAATCCGCTGCTCTACCAACTGAGCTAACTGGCCAGGAAAGGCGGCATTATAGCGAGTCGCCCCTGCTTCGTCAAAAGCAAACGGCCGCTTTCTCCTCACGCATTGTTCAGGCAAAACCTGTTTGGATATGCTCCGGGATGGCAGGCGTTGGCGGAGGCATACGATGGGCCGGGAAGACCACCCGGGCAATCGAGCCGGCTGCCCGTTCGCCCTGGCTGTTCGCGGTGTGTGGGCGAAGACTTGCGGCGGCCCGATGCAACTCGGCAATTTCACGCACGATGGCGAGCCCCAGTCCGCTGCCCTCGACGCCGGTGCCCTCAACCCGATAGAAGCGGTCGAACACCTTGTGCGCATCGTCATCGGAAATGCCGATGCCGCTGTCTTCTATTTCAAGCATGACAAAATCGCCCTGCGCCACGACTCGGGCGGTAACACGCCCCTCATCCGGGGTGTAGCGCAAGGCGTTATCAAGCAGATTATTGATCATCTCACGCAGCAGGAAGACATTACCCCGGATATGTACCGGTCCCGCGGGCTCGTAACCGAGGTCAATCCGCCGGTCAAGCGCGCGTACAACCCAGGTTTCAACAATCTCGTGCAGCAACTGATCGAGATCGACCGGAACCAGTGCCTGTTCGGAATGTTCGCTCGCTTCGGCGCGCGCCAGCGCCAGCAGTTGATTAACCAGATGTGATGCGCGATCAACACTGCTCGAAATATTCTGCAACGCATAGCGCAGTTGTTTCGGGTCATTTTCCCGCGTGGCCAGTTGGGCCTGCATTTTCAGGCCGGTGAGCGGCGTACGCATCTGATGTGCTGCATCGGAAATGAAACGACGCTGCACATCCATGTTGTGTTGCATCCGCATCAGCATGGAATTGAAGGCATCGGTCAGCGGCTGCAGTTCTTCCGGAACCCGTCCCGACGAAATGGGCGAGAGATCGGCCTCGCGGCGCGTTTCGATGCGTTCGCGAAGGCGGGTCAAAGGCCGCAGGCCCTGCGACAACCCGAACCAGACGAGAATAACGGCCAGTGGAATGATGACGAACTGGGGAAGAATCACGCTGGCAATGATCTTGTTGGAAAGTTGCGAACGCTTCTCCAGCGTTTCTCCGACCTCAACCAGAACCCAGCTATCATGGGGCGCACCGGGCTCCGCGATGTACATGAAGGCGATCCGCAAGTCCTGCCCCTTGAAGTCGTCATCGCGAAAATAGACTTCACCGGTTTCTGTCTTTTCCGGAACTTCGGTTGATTTCAGCACGGGCAATTCCGGGTCGCCGACGATCAGCTTTCCGCCGCGACCCAGCACATGGAAATATACGCTGTCGATCTCATCCGAGCGCAAGAATGCGCGCGCTGACCCGGGCAGGGATATCTGCGGATTGCCCTCGACAAACTTGATCTGGCGCGAAATGGCCGTGACCTGTTCGCGCAGGGTCTGGTCGTAAGGAAAATTGGCAACACTGGTGGCAAAGTAGTGCGTAACGGCGATACTGATCGGCCAAACAAAAAGGAGCGGCGCCAGCATCCAGTCCAGAATCTCGCCGAACAGCGAACGCTGGGTATCAGAATTTGGGTTCTTGCGTCGATTTTTCAAAGCAGTAACCCAGGCCACGTACGGTCGTAATCGTTACACCGCTTGATTCGAGCTTCTTGCGCAAGCGATGCATGTAGACCTCAATCGCGTTGTGGCTCACTTCCTCGCCCCAGCCGCACAGGTGTTCGACCAGTTGATTCTTGCTGACCAGCCGGCCCGGCCGCGACATGAGTATCTCAAGCAAACCCAGTTCGCGTGCCGACAACTCAAGCATTTCACCATTCAACAGTGCACAGCGATCAGTCTGGTCAAAGGACAGTGCGCCGCACTGAATCACCGGGGTCGTGCCTGTCGAGCGCCGCGTGAGTGCGCGCACCCGCGCCTCCAGTTCGGGAAGTTCGAAGGGCTTGGCCATGTAGTCATCCGCACCCAGGTCAAGCCCCTTGACGCGGTCCGTTGTGCCGTCAAGCGCCGTGAGAATCAGTACCGGCACTTTCGATTTGCGCGTACGCAAGCGGCGCAGCACGTCGAGGCCGGACATTTTTGGCAGGCCAAGGTCAAGAATAACAAGGTCATAGGTGCCGGTCAGCAGCGCGTTGTCGGCATCGGTCCCATTGGCCACCCAATCGACGGCATAGCCGGTCTGGCGTAACGAACGCCCCAACCCGTCGGCAATGATCCGGTCGTCTTCGGCAAGCAGGATTCTCATGGCATCCCCTCAATATAACCGGTGATCGTAAGGTTTTTGTAAGCCACCGGTCCTACGATACACCTGCTGTTCTTCTTTATGGTCCTGGGAGTTCTGGTTTCGGCTAGAACTCGGGGAGTGTCCGATACTGCACCGGATGCTCCCCGCCATTTTTTACCCCGACCTGTCTCGCCTGCCTTACGCCCAGGCACAAAAATCATTGTGCCACCATTTTGGCGGCATAACATCCGGCGGACTGATCGCAAAAAGAAAAACCCCGCAAGGCAAAGCCAGGCGGGGTTCTTTGGGAGCGGATTGAACGCAAATGCGCTCAACCAGGCATTATCTGCCGGTTGTTACATATCCATGCCGCCCATGCCGCCCATTCCACCCATGCCGCCCATACCGCCACCACCCATGCCACCGGCCGGCTTGTCTTCAGCCAGTTCGGCAACCATGCAGTCGGTGGTCAGCATCAGGCCGGCAATCGATGCCGCATTTTGCAATGCGGTACGCGTTACCTTGGTCGGATCGAGAACGCCCATCTGGACCATGTCGCCATACTCGCCGGTCGCTGCGTTGTAGCCGTAATTGCCCTTGCCGTTGACAACGGCATTGACCACGACGGAAGGCTCCTCGCCCGCATTGGCGACGATTTCGCGCAGCGGCTGTTCCATGGCGCGCAGCACGATCTTGATGCCAGCGTCCTGGTCAGCGTTGTCGCCCTTGAGCGAAGCGAGCGCCAGGCGGGCACGCAGCAGCGCAACACCGCCGCCGGGGACGATGCCTTCTTCAACGGCTGCACGCGTGGCGTGCAGCGCGTCTTCGACGCGGGCCTTCTTCTCTTTCATTTCGACTTCGGTTGCCGCACCCACCTTGATCAGCGCAACGCCGCCGGCCAGCTTGGCAACGCGTTCCTGCAGCTTCTCGCTGTCGTAGTCGCTGGTCGAGGTTTCGATCTGGGCGCGGATCATCTTGACGCGGCCTTCGATGGCAGCGGCATCGCCGGCGCCGTCGATGATCGTGGTGTTTTCCTTGCCGATCTCGATCCGCTTGGCCTGGCCGAGTTCGGCCAGGGTGGCCTTCTCGAGGGTCAGGCCGACTTCTTCGGCGATGACCTGCCCGCCGGTGAGGACAGCGATATCTTCGAGCATCGCCTTGCGCCGGTCGCCAAAGCCCGGAGCCTTGACGGCGCAGGTCTTGAGGATGCCGCGAATGTTGTTAACCACGAGGGTGGCCAGCGCTTCGCCATCGACATCTTCAGCGACGATCAGCAGCGGACGGCCAGCCTTGGCGACTTGCTCGAGAACGGGCAGGAGGTCACGGATGTTGGAGATCTTCTTGTCGAAAATCAGGATGTAGGGGTTATCCAGAATCGCGCTCTGCTTGTCCGGATTGTTGATGAAGTAGGGGCTCAGGTAGCCGCGGTCGAACTGCATGCCTTCGACGACTTCGAGTTCGTTGTTCAGCGACTTGCCATCTTCAACGGTGATAACGCCTTCCTTGCCGACTTTTTCCATCGCCTCGGCGATGATGTCGCCGATCGAACTGTCGGCGTTGGCCGAAATGGAACCGACCTGGGCGATTTCCTTGTTGGTCGAGCAGGGCTTGGAGAGCTTCTTCAACTCTTCGACAGTGGCGGTAACCGCCTTGTCAATGCCGCGCTTGAGATCCATCGGGTTCATGCCGGCGGCAACGTACTTCATGCCCTCGCGGACAATCGACTGGGCCAGGACGGTGGCGGTGGTGGTGCCGTCACCGGCGATGTCGGAGGTCTTGGATGCGACTTCCTTGACCATCTGCGCGCCCATGTTGGCGAACTTGTCTTTCAGTTCGATTTCCTTGGCGACGGAAACACCGTCCTTGGTTACGGTCGGGGCGCCATACGAGCGCTCGAGAACGACATTTCGACCTTTCGGACCCAGCGTGATTTTGACCGCATCGGCCAGGATATTTACGCCTTCGACCATACGGGCGCGGGCGGAATCACCAAATTTAACGTCTTTTGCTGCCATAGAAATACTCCTAACTATTCTGTAGTGGGGTGAATCGGGGATCGTGCGCCGAGCGGACTACGCTCAGGCTTCGACGACGCCCATGATGTCTTCTTCGCGCATGACGAGCAGTTCTTCGCCATCGACCTTGACGGTCTGGCCGGAATACTTACCGAACAGGATGCGGTCGCCGACCTTGACGTCCAGGGTCACATGCTTGCCATTTTCGTCACGCTTGCCTGGGCCAACAGACAGAACCTGGCCTTGATCAGGTTTCTCAGCGGCAGCATCGGGAATAACGATACCGGAAGCGGTTTTACGTTCCTCTTCGAGGCGTTTGACGATCACGCGATCATGTAAAGGACGGATTTTCATACAGTTTCTCCTAGGGTTTAAGACAAGTAACGACTAACTGACCAATATCTGCCGAGCCAGGCAGAGTGCCCGCCGACAGAGTTATTAGCACTCACATCTGGCGAGTGCTAATAATAGGGGCGGTTGACGGGAATTTCAAGACGAAAGAGGAAAAATTTGTTGAATAAAAATCGGTCGCAGCCTAATTTGAGACTTTTGCAGATTAAGGACGCGCTGAATTATTCGCTTCCGTCGTTCCCGCGAAGGCGGGAACCCAGTTACACCAACATTCTGGATCCCCGCCTTCGCGGGGATGACGCCCCGAAGGCTACGGGGCCTTGGGCTCAAGTCCTCTTTGAGGACGAATACTTCAGCATTTCCCCAAAGCGGGTCCCAAAGCCAAGCTACGGCTTCATGATATTTTCGTTTACTCTGCGAACAGGCATTCTTGTGCTTTCAGTAAAAAGCCTTTCATGCCCTTCCTGACCGTATCGGCGTCGGGAACGTTCAGGCATTCGAACGAGACGAAACCGTCAAACTTGTTTTTCGACAGACAGGAAAGAATTCCATTGAAATCGAATTTTCCAAAACCTGGAAATGAACGATTGTTGTCCGCAAAATGCACATGACCAATATGATCAATATGGTGATCAATTTCATCGCAAAACGCACGATCTTCAATATTCGCGTGAAACACGTCCCATAACACCTTCACTGATCTGACACCTTCCAACTCATTGATGAAATGAACGGTTTCAGCGAGCGAGTTGAGCAATTTGACTTCATAGCGATTGATGGCTTCTACCAGTACGCCAACGCCGTGTCGTGCGGCGTAGTCATCTATTTCGGTGAGTTGTTGCGCGAGCCACTTTCTTTCTTCGGACAGGTTCGTTTTGCTGCCAACGCCCCTCAGGAGTCCGATCGTGACCTTGCTGCCCAGTATTTCCGCCGCTTCAATGTGTTCACAAACCCGCCGGAACGCGTTTTTCCGTACTGTTTCCTCTGCCGAGGTCAGGTTGAGACCCTCACGGTGATAGGCACCTCCTGTCGAGATCGTCGAGACGAGAAGCCCGGAGTCGTCCAGTTTCCTTCGCAGTTCAAGCAGTGAAAACCGTGGCAAATCTGAATAATCGGAGATGACCAACTCGACGCCATCGAGTCCCGATGCTGCCGCCCAGCGAATGGCGTCCTCGAATTCGTCTGCCTTGAAAGGCGAAAAAATGCTGTCGTGCTGAAAAGCGATTGTCGAAGAAAACTTGATCATTTCTTTTCCTTCATTTCTATCGTTAAATGGGCCTGCCCGATTTTTGCCGAATCCAGACAGGCTCAAATATCGTCTTTATACCCCAGGGATTTTGTGATTCGACGTGCGGTATTCAGTTGATGCTCGCGCGAACTCTGTTCGGCGCTGTCATTGTCTCCGTCGAGAATGGCTTGAAGGATGCAGCGATGCTCCCGGCACGCCTCCTCGAACCGGCCTGGCAGTTCAAGGGAAAGCGCACGGAATTGCTCGCTCTGGTGGTAATACTGGAGTGCAAGGCTCTCGACGCGCGGAGAATGGGCTGCCTGAAAGATGATGTTATGAAACTGGAAATTCTTCTGCAACATCGTCTTGTGATCTTCGTCAGGCTTTTCCATCGCGTCACACAGCTCGATCAACTGCTTTTTCTGCGTTTCGGTTATCCGCTTGGTCGCCAGCCGGGCACATACGCCGGCCAGTGCAGCACGTATGTAGTAGACCTCCAGGACTTCCTCAACGGACAGCTTTCTGACGAAGGATCCCCGGTGCGGGATGTTTTCGACCAGCCCTATGGAAACGAGTCGGTTCAATGCTTCGCGTATTGGCGTTCGGCTGACGCCCAGTCGACTCGACAATGACAGGGTGTTCAGCAAAACACCCGGCTGAAGTTCGCCGGTCAGAATTTCATCGCGCAAGGTTTCGAAAACAATATCCTGCATGCTGCGGTAAACCTCCCGGATAGAAGAACTGTTCCTCATTCCGGTTGCAGAGGATGAATCACTAGTTGCGTTCAAATGAGAACTCCTCGGCCTCTCAGATCGTTGTCAATAACCAGGCCACTGTGGGGGAATAAATTCCAATTAAATTTGGATACAACATACACGATACGATAAGCGTTCTTTTTGTCAAGAAATTTCTGGCCTGTGAAAGGCGTCCGGTTGTTTAACATATGGATTTTAAGCCTTTCCTCTTGCGGCGGGATAAAACAGGGTCAATAAGCTGGAGCGCAGTTTTTGTGCTGGCAGGTCGGACGGCCTGTCAAGTCCCTTAGAATCCTTGTTTTCCCTTTGTAATCATATCTTCTGCCTGCGCTGCTTCAAGACAGAACGCATGGCTGCCGATGGTTTCCTTCGGGTGATGTGGCAAACGGACTGGTGCTTCCTGGCAGATCCGGACGAGTCGGAACACACATCAAATGAAAAAGTTTTCATTGACAATGAATTTTAAGTTGTATACTGTATTTTGGATACAATCATTGTTCTGAGGAGAAAAACGATGAATCCGGCCCTGCCTGAAATAATGAAAGCTCTTGTCCTGACTTCGCCCGGAGAATATGAAATCCAGCAAGTGCCCGTCCCCGTTCCCGGTCCAGCGGAAGTGCTGTGCAGGATACGCGCAGTGGCCATTTGCGGCAGCGATCCGGAAATCATTCGTGGTGGTCTGGCCGGAATCTGGCCGCCATCCTACCCATTCACTCCCGGACATGAATGGTCGGGTGAGGTCGTCAGCGTCGGGCCTGATGCGACCGGCTTCGCTCCGGGAGACCGGGTGGCCGGAGAAGCTCATAAAGGCTGTGGCCATTGCCGGAATTGTCTGGCCGGACGCTATACGATCTGCGCCAATTACGGTCGTGCCGAGAGCGGGCACCGCCATTACGGTTTCATTACCCCGGGCGCCTACGCGCAATACAACGTCTATTCGATCAAGAGCATCAAGAAGTTGCCCGAAAAAGTGAGCTTCAGGGAAGGCGCCCTGGTTGATACTGCTGGCGTCACCCTGCACGGCATGGAGCTCTCCGGTATCACTGCAGGCGGTACGGTGGTGGTGATCGGGCCCGGGCCGATCGGCCTGATCGCCATGCGTTTCGCCCGAATTCTGGGCGCGGCACGCGTGATCATGGTCGGCCGGGGTTCCCGGCTGCAAACGGCAATGAAGCTGGGTGCCGACCTGGCCATCAATTTTGAGCAAGAGGATCCGGTCGAGGCGGTTCGCCGCGCGACGGGTGGTGAGGGCGTGGACGAGGCCTTCGAATGTTCCGGAGCGGAGGGGACTTTCGCCCAGGCGGTACGCATGGTGCGCAAAGGCGGAAGCGTGGCGCTGATGGGCGTGCCGCCGGACAAGGTCGAGGAAAAACTGCCCTACAAGTACATTGTGCACAACGAAATCGCCATCTACGGCTCGCGGGCCAACCCGAACGTTTCCTGGAAGATCATCGAATCGATTGCCGCGGGACAACTGGTGGTCGGTGATCTGATCAGCCACGTCTTTCCTCTGGACGATTTCACGCAGGCGCTCTCGACCTTCGTCGAACGCAAGGATGGCGCGGTCAAGGTGGTCATCGAACCCAATGGTCCGGAAGCGAATCGTTGATTGAGCAGGCGGGCTAACTCAGGGTTGGGGGTGGTTGAACATGAAGACGGAATCTTTCATCTACGTCGGGACCTATACCGAGCCCATCCGTTTCGGGACCGGGAAGATACTCGAAGGTAAGGGGCAGGGTATCTACCGCTACCGTTTTGACAGGACATCCGGCGCACTGGAACTGCTGGCCACGACGACCGGCGTCACCAACCCCTCCTATCTGGCCTTTGACCCGACGCGCCGCTTCCTTTATGCCGTGAACGAACTGAAGACCTGGCAGGATCGCCCGACCGGTACCGTCAGCGCTTTCGCCGTCGATCCGCGTTCGGGTGCGCTGGAATTCCTGAACAAGCAGATGACCCATGGTACCGATCCCTGCCATGTTGAAGTCACCCGGGACGGACGGCATGTTTTCATCGCCAACTTCATGAGCGGCAGTGTGTGCGTGTTGCCTGTGTGTGAGGATGGGAGTCTGGCACCAGCCAGTGACTTCATCCAGCACCAGGGTTCGAGTATCGATCCCAACCGCCAGCGTGGCGCGCACGCCCATTCGGTGATCTTCGATCCGGCCGAGCGCTTTGCTTTTGTTCCCGATCTCGGGCTCGACAAGCTGGCCGCCTATGTCTTCGATCCCGTCCGGGGCAAACTGGAAAGGCATGAACGCGCCTGGTTCAAGGCCACCCCGGGCTCCGGCCCGCGTCACCTGGCCTTCCGGCCCGATGGCCGCTTCGCCTACCTGATCAATGAGCTCGATTCCAGCCTGACCGCCCTGGCCTATGACGGCGTGCTGGGCTGTTTCAGCGAGATGCAGACCGTGCCCACTCTGCCCGAAGATTTCAGCGGGGAAAGCACCTGTGCTGACATTCATGTGTCACCTTGCGGGCGCTTCGTGTATGCCTCGAACCGTGGTCACGACAGCATCGTCATCCACCGGATAGACCGCGCCAGCGGGCTGCTCAGTCGGGTCGGCCATGTTTCGACCGGAGGAAGAACACCACGGAATTTTGCCCTCGATCCCCAGGGGCATTTCCTGCTGGCGGCCAACCAGGATAGCGATACGATCGTGAGCTTCCGCATCAACCAAAAAAGCGGAGAACTCGAACCCACCGGACACGTCACGCCGGTACCGACGCCGGTGTGCGTCAAATTCTTCGACTGAAACCCCAGAAGATTGTTTAACACCCTTGTTTAGCATCGCCCACCTGTCGTTCAAACTGGGCCATTTTCAACTGTCGCTATAAGCGGAGTTGGTCTCGAGAGTTCAGGTGTTGAAATCGTAATCGACCGTCAGCGGCGCATGGTCGCTAAAGCGTTGTTCCTTGTAGACGGATGCTTTGCGTGCGGTACGAGCTATGCCCGGAGTCGCCAACTGATAATCCAGCCGCCAGCCCACGTTCTTGGCCCAGGCCTGGCCGCGATTTGACCACCACGTGTAGCACTCGTCGGTCGTCGCCGGGTGCAAGCGGCGATAGACGTCGCACCAGCCGCTTTCGTCCAGCACACGGCTTATCCAGGCGCGCTCCTCGGGCAGGAATCCGGAGTTCTTGCGGTTGCTTTTCCAGTTTCTGAGGTCGATTTCCTGATGCGCGATGTTCCAGTCGCCGCACACCACCACGTCGCGACCGCTCCTGGCCAGTTCGGCAAGATGCGGGTGGAAAATGGCCATGAAGCGGAATTTGGCCTCCTGACGTTCCGGCGAACTCGAACCCGAAGGCAGGTAGAGCGAAATCACTGAAAGATTGCCGAAGTCGGCACGCAGATAGCGGCCTTCGGCATCGAATTCGGTATTGCCGACGCCTTCGATTACCTTGTCCGGCGCACGCCGGCACCACAGTCCGACGCCGCTATAGCCTTTCTTTTCGGCGCAGTGATAGTAGGCCTGCAGGCCGTCCGGCGTTTTCATTTCGGCGGAAAAATCGACCGTCTGCGCCTTGAGCTCCTGCAGGCAGACGACGTCGGCACTCTGCGCCGCCGCCCAGGGCAAGACGCCTTTGGTCCACGCCGAACGGATGCCGTTGAGATTTAATGTAATGATGCGTAACATGTGGGTTCCGTGTTGATGTAACTCTGCTTGGTGCGATATGGACTTTCGTCAGGAATTCATCGATTTTGCCCTGAAACAGAACGTTTTGCGTTTTGGCGAGTTCAAGACCAAGGCGGGACGACTGTCGCCCTACTTCTTCAACGCCGGTCTGTTCAACGACGGCACCGCGCTCGATCGACTGTCGCAATTCTACGCCAAGGCGATTCTCGCCAGCGGCATTGAAATCGACGCGCTGTTCGGTCCCGCCTACAAGGGCATTCCGCTGGTTGCCGTGAGTGCGCTGGCTCTGGCGCGTTCCGGACGCAATCTGCCCTTCGCCTTCAATCGCAAGGAAGCCAAGGATCACGGTGAGGGTGGCAGCATCATCGGTGCGCAACTGACCGGTCGGGTGCTGATCATCGACGATGTGATCTCGGCCGGCACCTCGGTGCGCGAATCGGTCGAACTGATCCGTGCGGCAGGAGCTACCCCTTGCGGGGTGGTCATCGCGCTTGACCGCATGGAACGCGGAACCGGTGAATTGTCTGCAGTGCAGGAAGTCGAGCGTGATTATGGCATCCCGGTCGTGGCGGTGGCCACGCTGGATGATCTGATGGCCTTTCTGCGCGATCAGCCGGATTTCAGGGATTATGAAGCGGCGGTGATGCGTTACCGGCAGGAGTATGGTGTTGATCACGCTAAATAGACCGCCTGTACTGGCACTCCTGCTGCTCTTCATGTCCGCACTGTTGCCGGGAGCGGTCAGTCCGGCACTGGCGGCTGGAAAACTCTTTTGCTGTAACGATAACAACGGCAAGCAGGTGTGCGGCGATATCCTGCCCCCTGAATGTTACGGACGCGCCTATCGTGAGCTTGGCGATTCGGGCCGTACCGTGCGTACCGTCGAGGCCCCGTTGACCGCCGAACAACGCGCCCAGCGTGCAGCCGAAGAGGCAAAGCGCAAGGCCGATGAGACCACGCTCAGGGAACAGCAGCGCAAGGATCAGGCCCTGCTCAATACCTACGGCACTGAACAGGACATCGAGGCGATGCGTCTGCGCGCCCAGGAGGATGTCAAGAAGTCGATCAAGGCGGCGGAAGTGAAAATCACTGAAATTCGTGCCCAGCGCAAGAAATTCGAGAATGAAGCCGAATTCTACAAGAAGAAAAAGCTGCCGCCTGAAATCCAGAAAGGCCTGCGCGACGCGGACAATGAGATCAAGGCACAGGAGTCGATCATCGAGGCCAAGAAGCTGGAACTCGATATCATCCGCGACAAGTACGACGAGGACAAGCGCCGCTTCATCGACCTCGGTCGACGCACCATTTTGCGCTGAAGTACGGACGCCCTGCTGTACTGACGGAGCCGATATTCCCTAGGGAGGCGCTGATTACATGACGAATTGTCATTCCGGCGAAAGCCGGAATCCAGGAAAATCAAGGTACTGGACACCGGCACCCCAAGGGTACTTCCTGCGGGGCGCTTTCGCCGGTGTGACGAATTATTCAGTGTTTCCCTAGCCGAGTTTCTTGCGCAGCAGGTCATTGACCTGCTGCGGGTTGGCCTTGCCCTTGGTTGCCTTCATCGCCTGGCCGACCAGCGCATTGAATGCCTTCTCCTTGCCGGCCCTGAACTCGGCAACCATTGACGCATTTGCCGCCAGCACCCCGTCGATCAGTGCTTCGATGGCGCCGCTGTCGGTGATCTGTTTCAGCCCCTGCTTTTCGATGATCTCGTCGGCCGTGCTGCCCTCGCCATTCCATAGCCCCTCGAAGACCTTCCTGGCGATGTTGTTGGAGATCGTGCTGTCGGCAATGCGCGCGACGAGGCCGCCCAGTTGCGCGGCCGCCACCGGTGCTGCACTGATGTCCTTGCCGTCCTTGTTCAGACGTGCCGCTAGTTCGACGCTGACCCAGTTGGCGCAGGGCTTGGCGCTGGCATTGCCGGCAACGGCAAGCGCTGCTTCGTAGTAGTCGGCAATTTCCAGCGAGGCCGTCAAGGCCGTCGCATCGTAGGCCGACAGGGCATAGTCCCTGACAAAGCGCTCACGCTTGGCCGCCGGCAATTCGGGCATGCCGGCACGGATACGCTCGACCCATTGGCGGTCGATGATCAGCGGCAGCAGGTCGGGGTCGGGGAAGTAGCGGTAGTCGTGCGCGTCCTCCTTGGAGCGCATGGCGCGGGTCTCGCCGCTGTCCGGGTCAAACAGCACGGTGGCCTGCTCGATGCGCCCGCCATCTTCGATCGTTGCGATCTGCCATTGCACTTCGAAATCGATGGCCTGCTGCATGAAGCGGAAAGAGTTGAGATTCTTGATTTCACGCCGTGTGCCAAACTCCTTTTGCCCGAACGGACGCACCGAAACATTGGCGTCACAGCGGAACGAGCCTTCCTGCATGTTGCCGTCACAAATGCCGATCCAGCGCACCAGCGCGTGCAATGCCTTGGCATAGGCCACGGCTTCGGCGGAAGAACGCATGTCGGGTTCGCTGACGATTTCGAGCAGTGGCGTGCCGGCGCGATTGAGATCGATGCCCGTCTTGCCATGGAAATCCTCGTGCAGTGATTTGCCGGCGTCCTCTTCCAGATGCGCGCGGGTCAGGTTGATGGTCTTTTCCGTGAGGCTGTCGCCCTGACCCATCTGGATCGTCATTTTGCCGCCAACGACGACCGGATGCTCGTACTGGCTGATCTGGTAGCCCTTGGGCAGATCGGGATAGAAGTAATTCTTGCGCGCAAAAACCGATTTTTCTGCCACCTCTCCGTTAACCGCCAGGCCGAAGCGGATGGCGCATTCAACCACACTCTTGTTGAGTACTGGCAGCACGCCGGGCAGGGCGATATCGACCGCGTTGGCTTGGACGTTGGGTTCGGCACCGAAGGCCGTTGAACTGCCGGAGAAAATTTTTGACTGCGTCGAAAGCTGGGCATGTGTCTCGATGCCGATTACGATTTCCCATTGTTTCATTGCGCTTTACTCACTCTGATTCATCGATCAAGAACAGCGGCCATTCCGGGTATCCACCAGGATCGGCCAGAGATAACTGAACGCGTCGCCGCCACACTTTGACTGACAGGCGTTGAAGGCGACCGTAACGCCTTTTTCCTGCTCCCACATGCGCACCACACAGCCGCTGGCCGCGTCGGTCAGCACGACGTTCGGCAAGCGGGCCGTCTGCTTGAAAGTTTTCATGTCAAAGCGGCACAGACCCTGCTTCGGGATGTTCACTTCGGCGACGAAGCGCTTTACCTCGGCATTCGTCACCAGCAGGTCCATGGTCCCGCGCCCGCCGGCGACATCGCGAAAACTGCACCGGGTGCGGACCTCCAGCGCCTGATCCGGTATCGGTTTGATCGATCGACCGAGCAGATGCTTGAGTGGTTGCGACTTGATCCGCTCCACCGGTTCCGGCTTGGCCACTGTCGCTACCGGCTCGACCGGGGTTGACACGGGCTCCGGTACCGGCACCGGTACCGGCGTTGTGCAGGCACCGAGCAGCAAGGCCAGCAACGCGGCGGCGTGGATCAGTTTCATCAGGCTGCTCAGTCGAAACCAGCCGGATACTGCTGGTGCCAGTCGGTAACCTGCTGGTAGCGGTGTGCGACGTTGAGCAGCCGGGCTTCGCTGAAATAGTCGCCAATCAGTTGCAGGCCGGCCGGCAAGCCGCTGGCAAACCCGCAAGGCAGCGACAGGCCCGGCAGTCCGGCCAGATTGACGGCAATCGTGTAAATGTCGGAGAGATACATCTGTACAGGGTCGGAAGCCTTTTCTCCGATCCTGAATGCAGTGCTCGGGCTGGTTGGACCCATGATCACGTCGCACTGCTTGAAGGCGGCTATGAAATCATTGGCGATCAGGCGCCGGATGCGTTGCGCCTGCAGGTAGTAGGCGTCGTAGTAGCCGTGCGAGAGCACGTAGGTACCGATCAGGATACGCCGCTTGACCTCGGCGCCGAAGCCCTGGGCACGGCTCCTGGCGTACATGTCGTCGAGATCGTCGTATTCCGGAGCACGATAGCCATAGCGCACGCCGTCAAAGCGCGACAGGTTTGAACTGGCCTCCGCCGGAGCGATCACGTAATAAGCCGGCACCGAAAGCTTCATATTGGGCAGGCTGATGTCGACTGTTTCCGCGCCCAGCTTGCGGTATTCGACGATGGCTTCTGCGACGAGTTGCATGACTTCGGGAGCACAACCCTCGCCAAAAAACTCGCCGGGCAGACCGATTTTCAGGCCGGCCAGAGGCTTTTCTGGAGTCCTGGCGGAAAGCTCGCGGCTGTAGTCTTCCCTGCTACGTTCAAGGCTGGTCGAATCGCGTTCGTCGAACCCGGCCATGGTATTGAGCAGCAATGCGCAATCTTCAGCCGAGCGGGCTATCGGTCCGCCCTGGTCGAGCGAGGAGGCATAGGCGATCATGCCGTAGCGCGAGACCACGCCATAGGTCGGCTTCAGACCGGTCAGGTTGCACATGGACGCCGGCTGGCGGATTGATCCGCCGGTGTCGGTCCCGGTGGCCGCCGGGGCAAGAAGCGCTGCCACGGCTGCGGCCGAGCCGCCTGACGAACCGCCGGGAACACGTGCCGTGTCCCACGGATTCTTCACCGCACCGAAATGCGAGGTTTCGTTCGACGAACCCATGGCGAATTCATCCATGTTCGTCTTGCCGAGAATGACGGCACCGGTCGCGTTGAAATGCTCGATCACCGTGGCATCGTAGGGACTGACAAAATTGCCGAGCATTTTCGAGCCGCAGGTGGTCAGCCAGCCTTGGGTGCAGAAAATATCCTTTTGCGCCAGCGGAATGCCGGTCAGCGGCGTTGCCTGCCCAGCGGCGCGCCGTTCATCGGCCCGTTTTGCTTGCGCCAGGCTCTTTTCAGGATCAACGGTAACAAAGGCGTTGAGTGCCAGGTTATGGCGGGCGATCCGGTCGAGATAGAGCTGTGTCAGTTCGACGCTGGAAATCTCTCGCTCGGCCAATGCCTGCACGAGGGCCGATACGCTACGCGAAATCATTCGATCACCCTGGGCACGAGGTAAAGCCCGGCTTCGGTTTCCGGCGCAACGTCCTGGAAGCCGGCGCGCCGGGCCAGGGCGGGTAGCCCAAGGGATTCGGTTACGCAATCGGCGCGTAAGCGCTGGGCGAGATCCTGCGCGTGGGCCATCGGCTCGACGCCTCTGGTGTCGACCGCCTGCATGGCTTCGATCAGGGCAAAAATTCCGTTCAGGTGGCCGAGTGTGGATTCTGCCTCGGCGTCGCTGACTTCGATCCGGGCGAGATGGGCAACGCGCCGGACTTGTTCCAGTGTAAGCGACATGATTGTGAAATCAGTAAGATATTAAAATGGGGAGCCATATAAGGTATCATAAATACTTTACTCGCCGCAGCCCCTGCGGAGCTTCCACGGATATTCAGGCATGTTTAGTTTCTTACGCAGTTATTTTTCGAACGATCTGGCCATCGATCTGGGTACCGCCAATACGCTTATCTACGTGCGCGGTCGGGGTATCGTCCTTGACGAACCGTCGGTTGTTGCGATTCGCATGGAAGGCGGACCCAACGCCAAGAAGACGATCCAGGCCGTCGGCCAGAGTGCCAAGGATATGCTCGGCAAGGCGCCGGGAGCCATCACGGTCATTCGTCCGATGAAGGATGGGGTGATCGCCGACTTTACCGTGACCGAGCAGATGCTCAAGCAGTTCATCCGCAAGGTGCACGATTCCCGTCTACTCTCACCGAGTCCGCGCATCATCATCTGCGTTCCCTCGGGTTCGACACAGGTCGAGCGTCGCGCCATTCGCGAATCCGCCATTGGTGCAGGCGCCAGCCAGGTGTTCCTGATCGAGGAGCCGATGGCGGCGGCGATCGGTGCCGGTCTGCCGGTCTCCGACCCGACCGGGTCGATGGTCGTCGATATCGGCGGCGGCACGACTGAGGTCGGCGTCATTTCACTCGGCGGAATGGTTTATGCAGGATCGGTGCGTGTCGGCGGCGACAAGCTCGACGAAGCGATCATCAACTACATCAGTCGCAATTACGGCATGCTGATCGGCGAGAACACGGCCGAGAACATCAAGAAGACCATCGGTTCGGCTTTCCCCGGCGCCGAAGTGCGCGAGATGGAAGTTTCCGGTATCAACAAGGCCGAGGGGATCCCGCGCAAGTTCACCATTTCCTCGAATGAAATTCTCGAAGCGCTGACCGAACCACTGAACAACATTGTTTCGGCGGTCAAGTCGGCCCTTGAGAAGACACCACCTGAACTGGGTGCCGATATTGCCGACAAGGGCATGGTACTGACCGGCGGTGGTGCGCTGTTGCGTGACCTTGACCGACTGCTGATGGAAGAAACCGGCCTGCCCGTGATCGTTGCCGAAGAACCGCTGACCTGTGTGGCACGGGGTTGCGGTCTGGCACTCGAGAGAATGGATAAGCTCGGCAGTATCTTTGCCTCGGATTAAGTGATGAGTTTGGAGTGAGGAGTGAGGAGTAAAACCTTAGGCCCGCTTCTCCCTCCTTGCTCCTTACTCCTTACTCCTCACTGAAGTCAATGGATCATCAGCCGCCACCGTTTTTCAAACGCGGCCCGGCACCGCTGGCCCGGCTGTCGTTCTACGCCGGACTTTCACTGGCGCTGATCTTCATCGATGCCCGCTTTCAGACTCTGGAACTGCTGAGACAGGGGGTGTCACTGCTGACACACCCCTTGCAACAGGCCGCGCACGCGCCCGTTCAGTTTTTTGAGAATGCCGCCAGCTATTTTTCCAGCATCGCACGTTTCCAGGATGAGAACAGCCGCCTGAAACGTGCACAACTGGACGGTGCCGAAACACTGTTGCGCACACGCCATCTTGAGGCCGAAAACGAACGGCTGCGCAAGTTGCTCGACGTCAAGGGGCGACAGCAGGGAAATGGGCAGGTCACCCAGATCCTTTATGCCGCGCGCGATCCTTTTACTCGCCGCGTGATCGTCGACAAAGGTCAGCAGGACAAGATAGTTGCCGGGCAACCGGTGATCGATGATGCCGGTGTCGTCGGTCAGGTGACAAGGATCTTTCCCTTTGTTTCGGAAATCACGCTGATTACCGACAAGGACCAGGCGGTGCCGGTTCAGATTGTCCGCACCGGGCTGCGCTCGGTGGTTTTCGGGCTCGGCAACGGCCAGCTTGAGCTGCGCTTCATGCCGGCCAATGCGGATGTCCAGAATGGTGACCTGCTGGTCACTTCAGGACTGGACGGCATCTTCCTGCCCGGACTGCCGGTTGCCAAAGTCGTGCATATCGAGCGCGACACGTCGTACTCCTTCGCCCGCATCTTTTGCGTGCCTGTCGCCGGGGTCGAAAACTTCGGTGAAGTCATGGTGCTCGATCCGCGTGCAACGACCCTTCTACCATCGCAATTGACAACCGAGGCCGCTGCCGGTGGTACGAAAACTCCCCTCAAACCCGGGGCAAAGAAAAGGCACCTGAAAAGGGAATAAGCTGATGCAACCCACCTTCTCTTCTTCGCGCATTCTGCAGCCTGTTCGCCCCTGGTTTGTCCTGGTAACTCTGCTTGTTGCACTGGCGCTGAACTTCTTGCCGACCTCGGCCTGGCCATGGATGCCGGACTGGATCGCCCTGGTCACCATTTTCTGGAGCATTCGTGAACCGCGTCGTGTCGGCATGGGTAGCGGCTTTATTCTCGGCCTGGCCATGGATGTTGCCGATGCCAGCCTGATGGGGCAGCACGCACTGGCCTATGTGCTGGCCTCCTATGCAGCGTCCACCCTGTCGCGCCGCATCCTGTGGTTCCCGCTCGGTCAGCAGGCCTTGCATGTCCTGCCGCTGTTGATGCTGGTGCAGTTCGTACAGCTCGCCGTACGCGCTATGCCCGGTACCGAACTTCCCGGATTGAGTTACTTTATCGGCCCGCTGGTCGGTACCCTGGCCTGGTTGCCGCTGACCTTTGTACTCCTGCTGCCGCAGTATCAGCCGGTTGACCGCGACGCCAACCGGCCAATCTGAGGGTCTCTGCCTTGCGCCTCCGGTATTCCCAACTGAACACCCAGGATAGTGAACTTGATCGTTTCCGCTTCCGCATTGCCTTTGCCGCAAGCATTGTGGTACTGGCCTTTGCTCTGCTGATCGGACGTTTTGTTTACCTGCAAATCATCCGGCATGATTACTACACGACCCGAGCCGAGGACAATCGCATCTCGCTGGTGCCGATTACGCCAAACCGGGGTGTTATCCTTGACCGTAATGGAACCGTTCTGGCGCGGAATTACACTGCATTTACTCTCGAAATCACACCCTCGAAAATCGAGAACCTTGATGAAACGATCGACAGTCTGGGTAAGTTAATCGAAATCCTTCCCAAGGACCGGCGGCGTTTCCGCAAACTGCTCGAAGAAAGCAAGTCCTTTGAAAGCCTGCCCATTCGTACGCGACTCTCTGACGAGGAAGTCGCCCGTTTTGCCGCCCATCGCTATCTTTTCCCTGGCATCGAAGTCAAGGCGCGCCTGTTCCGCCAGTATCCGCTTGGATCGGTTGCCGCGCACGCCCTCGGCTATATCAATCGCATCAACAGTACCGATCTGGAAACCATTGAGAAAAACGAGCAGGAGGCCAATTACAAGGGGACCGACCATATCGGAAAGACTGGACTCGAGCAGAAATACGAGTTTCAACTGCATGGCGAAACCGGATATGAGGAAGTCGAGATTGACGCCGGCGGACGGGCCGTTCGCAACCTCTCGCGTACCGCACCGGTTTCCGGCAACAACCTCACTTTGACGCTCGATGCCAGGCTGCAGGAAATTACGGAAAAAGCCTTTGGCGACCGACGCGGCGCGCTGGTCGCCATCGAGCCGTCAACCGGAGGCATTCTCGCCCTGGTTTCCACGCCCTCTTTTGATCCGAATCTTTTTGTCGACGGCATCCGCTCGGAAGACTGGGATCAACTCAACAACTCACCGGATCGGCCGATGATTAACCGGGCGCTGAATGGCGCCTATCCCCCGGGCTCGACGTTCAAACCCTTCATGGCGCTCGCCGCGCTTGAACTGGGCAAGCGTACGCCGGGTCAGGCGATTTCCGATCCCGGGTTTTTTACTTTCGGCGGACACACCTTTCGAGACGACAAGAAGGGCGGGCATGGCCTCGTTGACATGTACAAGTCAATTGTTGTGTCGTGTGACACCTACTACTACATACTGGCCAACGACATGGGGATCGACAACATTTCCCGTTTCATGGGTCAGCTGGGACTCGGCATGAAAACGGGAGTCGATATCGAAGGTGAATCGGAGGGTGTCCTGCCTTCACAGGAATGGAAGAAACGCCGCTTCAAGCGCCCGGAACAGCAGAAATGGTTTGCCGGCGAGACCATCTCGATCGGCATCGGCCAGGGCTATAACGCGTACACTCCGATCCAGCTGGCGCAAGCCATGGCGGCTTTGGCCAACAATGGCGTAATCTTTCGGCCGCACCTCGTCAGGTACATCACCAACAGCAAGACAGGCGAAAAAACCCTGATTGAACGCGAACCTTTGCGCACGCTCCCGTGGAAGCCGCAAAATATAGAATTCATCAAGAAAGCGATGGTTGGCGTCAATAAGGAAGGAACCGGTGCCCGCGCTTTCGCCGGTGCCGAATACGAATCCGGCGGCAAGACCGGGACAGCGCAGGTATTCAGCCTGAAAGGCGCGGAATACAAAGCGAGCAAGCTGAAACAGGAACTGCGTGACCATGCCCTGTTCATCGCCTTTGCACCGGCAGACCAGCCCAGAATTGCCCTTGCCGTCCTGGTCGAGAACGGCGGTTTCGGAGCCCAATCCGCCGCACCGATCGCCCGCATGGTGATCGACTACTACCTGCTGGGCAAGTTGCCCAAGGGGCCGGCCAAGGACGATGAAACGCCGGAAGAGGAGGAATAGAAGGTGCTTCAGCAACTACTGCAGCGTTTCCGCGCCCGTCTGGTCGAGCATATTGACGGACCCTTGCTGGCGATTGCGCTGGTACTGATGGGTTTCGGGCTGGCCACCATCTATAGCGCGACCTATGATGTCAGCAACCGGGCGTTCAGTCAGATGCTCAACATGATGGTCGGTCTCGCCGTGATGTGGGGCGTCGCCCAGCTTCCCCCGCAGAAGTTGATGCGCTTTGCGGTTCCGCTCTATGTCGTGGGTGTCGTTCTGCTGGTGATGGTGTTCCTGGTCGGGGTCAAGGTCAATGGAGCCAGACGCTGGCTGCCGCTCGGTTTCATGCGCATCCAGCCGTCCGAAATTCTCAAGATCGCGATGCCGCTGATGCTGGCCTGGTACTTCCACAAGTACGAAGCGGCCTTGAAATTTCGCCACTACGTCATCGCCGGCCTGCTGCTGATTGTCCCGTTCGGTCTGATTGCCAAGCAGCCCGACCTGGGAACGGCGATTCTGGTTGGTGCTGCGGGCTTCTACGTCATCTTCTTCGCCGGCCTTTCGTGGAAGGCCATTATCGGCATGGTCGCTGTAGCAGCCAGTGCCGCACCTTTTGTATGGACTATGCTGCACGATTACCAGCGCAAGCGCATACTGACCCTGGTCGATCCGACGACCGATCCGCTCGGCTCGGGCTATCACATCATTCAGTCAACGATTGCCATCGGCTCTGGAGGCGGCTTTGGCAAAGGCTGGCTTGAGGGTACGCAAACCCACCTTGAATTCATCCCGGAACGGCATACCGATTTCATCTTTGCCGTTTTCTCGGAAGAACGCGGCTTGCTGGGCAACAGTATTCTTGTTTTTCTCTACCTGATGCTGATCGCTCGTGGCCTGATGATCACGGCCAACGCTTCGACCCTGTTTGCGCGGGTACTGGGTGGCTCGATCACACTCAGCTTTTTTACCTACGCCTTCGTCAACATGGGCATGGTCAGCGGCATTCTGCCGGTGGTTGGAGTTCCACTTCCGTTCATGAGCTATGGCGGAACGGCGTTGGTGACCCTGTTTCTCGGTCTCGGCATTCTGATGAGCATTCATTCGCACCGGATGCTGGTTAAAAAGTAGGGGTGAGGGAGGAATCAGGAGTGAACTGTCGGGCGCCAGGATTATTCATGGTCTTGTCATTGCTGTTGTCGGCCTGCGGCGTGCAGCCGCCGCGCAGCGTCGATGTCCCTGCACCTGTTAGCGAAGCGGCAATACTTCCGCCAACACCGATGCCCGCTCCGGCGCGCAAGCCGATGCTTACACAAAAACGTGGCGGCGCTTATTACAAGGATGACGGGCCGGGTGACGACATTCCGGACAATCTCGACGACATCCCGGACGCCCGTCCACAAACCGAAGCACTGCACCGCTTTGCCAACAAGCCCTACATCGTGCTCGGCAAGGCGTACATTCCGGAAACCAGCATCAAGCCATTCCGGCAGCGCGGAATCGCCAGCTGGTACGGGAAAAAATTTCACGGACAGAAAACCTCGATCGGCGAGCCCTACAACATGTTCTCGATGACCGCCGCCCACCCGACGCTGGCGATCCCCTCGTATGTCAGGGTATCCCGTGTCGGCAGCGGAAAATCCGTTGTCGTGCGCGTCACTGACCGCGGCCCCTTCCACGCCGACCGGATCATCGATCTTTCCTACGCGGCAGCCTACCGCCTCGGCTATGTCGACAACGGAAGCGCACTGGTCGAAATCGAAGCCATTCTGCCCGGCGATGCAACATCACTGACTTACGCTCAGGTCAAACCGCCGGCGATGCTCATTAAAGCCCCGGTCGCCATCGCCGGACCTGACGAGATTGAGGCGCTGGCAGCAAAACTTGCCGAGAACGACACCTCTCTCGCCTTGCCGAGACCTGCTGTTACGGCGCCGCCGGTTGCCCAAGCGGGAGTCTTCCTTCAACTCGGTGCCTTTTCAAATGCGGACAATGCCGAAAGCCTGCGCTCACATCTGTCGCGTGAACTGGACTGGCTGACCGAAGGCATCCAGATCATGGCTGGAGGAGGTCTGTTTCGCGTTCATCTTGGCCCTTATCCCAACCGCATGGAAGCTGATAAGGTGGCTGAAAAGATCCGCTTGGCACTCGGCTATAAACCTGCCTTTGTAACGCGCTAATCTGGTCAAATACTAGGATCTTTAGGAGCCTGCGCTCCTCGAATTTCACTCGTTCCGATTCAATACCTACGACCAAAGTAATAAAGCAATAGCAAAGATTGACCGGGCGAGTGTTATCGAGGATACTTCGCGCGTTGTGTCAAAAGGACACAAACTGGTGCTCGAATGACACAAGCCGGGATTGTGGCGCACGATATTACGCATTCCGCAAAGATCGTTTCCGGCAGAACACCGTAAATGTTTTTTAACTCGGGTAGTTGAGCGCTACCTTTGCCAGAGATGGTGGAGTCGCTTACTCGTGAAGCTTACTGGCCGGTAGCGGTTGTAGGTTGTGCACACCGAAACCGGCATATCGGGAGAAACCGTATGACCTGGATGGACAGTTTTATACAGGCGATAGTGATCATGTGCCTCGGAATGGGCCTGGTTTTTGTGTTCGTTGCTACGCTTGTCCTGCTGATTCAGATATCGGCACGCGTACTTTCAAAGTACATCAAAGAGGAGCCTGCAACGGCTCCGTCAGCAGTCGCACCCCGCGCAAACGAAGGGGCAATTGTGGCCGCCATTGCGGCCGCGATGAATAAATATTCTTCAGACAAGTAGTAAGCCAATTTTTTGGGGATAGTCATGGCAAAAATAAAGATCAGTGAACTCGTTCTGCGCGATGCACACCAGTCCTTGCATGCTACTCGCATGGTCACCAGCGACATGCTGCCAATCGCCAGTCAGCTCGATGCAATCGGCTTCTGGTCACTGGAAACCTGGGGAGGTGCAACCTTTGATTCGTGCATACGTTTCCTCAATGAAGACCCGTGGGAGCGGATCCGCAGCCTGAAGAAGGCCATGCCCAATACCCCGCAGCAAATGCTACTGCGCGGCCAGTCAATTCTTGGCTATCGCCACTACGCTGATGACGTTGTCGAAAAATGTGTCGAACGCATGGCCGTCAATGGCGTCGATGTGTTCCGAGTTTTTGACGCTTTGAATGACCCGCGCAACTTCATGGTCCCGATGAAAGCCGTCAAGAAGGCCGGCAAGCACGCCCAGGCCGCCATCAGTTATACCGTGTCGCCGGTCCATACCATCGAGAACTATGTCAAGCTGGCCAAGGAACTGGCCGCCATGGGCGCCGACTCCATTTGTATCAAGGACATGGCTTCCCTGCTTTCCCCATATACCGCCTACGAACTGGTCAAGGCGCTCAAGAAGGCCGTCGATCAGCCGATTCACATCCATTCGCATTCGACCACCGGCATGTCGGTGGCCACGCTGGTCAAGGCTTCCGAAGCTGGTGCCGAGATGATCGATACGGCGATTTCCTCGATGTCGATGGGCCCTAGCCACTCGCCGACCGAAACATTGGTTGAGATCTTCAAGGGCACCGAGTTCGACACCGGTCTGGACATGGACGCCCTGCTTGGTATAGCCACCTATTTCCGCGATGTCGTGCGTCCGAAGTACGCTCAGTTCGAAAGCTCCTTCTCTGGCGCCGACGCCCGCATCCTCAAGGCCGCCATTCCCGGCGGCATGCTCTCCAATCTCGAAAGCCAGTTGCGTCAGCAGAAAGCCTTCCACCGCCTGGACGAAGTGCTCAAGGAAAATGCCCAGGTGTGCAAGGATTTCGGTTACCCCCCGCTGGTTACCCCGACGTCGCAGATCGTCGGTACGCAAGCCGTGCTCAACGTGCTGATGGGCCGCTACAAGAACCTGACCGCCGAATCGATGAATCTTCTCGCTGGTAATTACGGCAAAACCCCGGGTACGCCCGATCCGGAACTGGTCAAGGTCGCACTCAAGGGTCTGAGCATGGATAAGGCCGTTACCGAACGTCCGGCTGATCTGCTGACCAACGAACTGCCTAAGATCGAGGAAGAACTCAAGCAGAAGCTTGGCACCGCCACGGTCAACATCGACGATGTGATGACTTACGCCATGTTCCCGCAGGTTGCGCTCAAGTTCTTCGAAACCCGCGCCAAGGGCCCGGTAGTTTTCACTGCGCCAAGCGAAGCCGCCACTGCTGCCGCAGCACCTGCTGCCGCAGCCAAGGCAGCAAGCGGCCCGGCCAGCTATGTCATCAACGTCGATGACAAGGACTACAAGGTCGTCGTCGGCGACAACGGCGTCAAGGTTGATGGCAAGGACTACAAGGTCGCCATCAAGGCTGAGGGTGCCGCTCCGGCCACGTCAGTTACCCCGGTCGCTGCTCCTGCCGGAGTCGAAACAACGGTTGAATCTCCAGTGGCCGGCGTCGTTCTGAAATTCCTCCGTGCCAACGGCGATCATGTTGATGCCAATGAGTCAGTTCTCATCATGGAATCGATGAAGATGGAACTCGAGATAAAGTCGAAAGTGGCTGGCGTGATTACCTACGTCGTGGATAACAACGCGCATGTGGCTGCTGAACAAACGCTTGCCGTCGTGCGCTGAGGAAGAAAAATGATGAAGAAAATCTTTCTTACCATGGCCCTCGGGCTGATCTTTGTCGGAGGCCTGGGGGTCGTCAGCTCACTGGCGGAAACCAAGCCCCAGACTCAGCAGGTCGTCGCCCAGGCGCAAGTGCAGGCTCCCGTTCAGGCGGTGGCCGTGAAGGCTCCAGATTCTGCAAAGCAGGCGGATCGCGAGATCTCGATCAGCAAAGGTATAGTCAGCATTGCTCAAGGTACTGGCATCGCCAGCTTCCTGACCAAGGACGGCTGGAAATCGCTGTTCATGATCATCATCGGCTTCGGTCTGCTCTATCTCGGGGTAGTCAGGAATTTCGAACCGATGCTGCTGGTCCCGATTGGCTTCGGAACCATCCTGGTCAATGTGGCGGGTGCAAACATGGGCGATCCGCCGCATGGCCTGCTTTACCTGATCTTCAAGAACGGAATCGAGAATGAGCTATTGCCGCTGATCGTGTTTATCGGCATCGGCGCGCTGTCCGACTTCGGCCCTCTTCTGGCCAACCCGCGCATGGCCATTCTCGGTGCAGCGGCGCAATTCGGCGTGTTTGGCACCCTGATTGGCGTGATGCTGCTTAACCTTATTCCGGGGTTTGACTACAGCCTGATGGAAGCCTGCGCCATTGCCATTATTGGTGGTGCCGACGGACCGACCTCGATCTACGTCTCATCGCTCTTTGCGCCCCATCTGATGGGATCGATTGCGGTATCAGCGTACTCGTACATGGCACTGGTGCCGCTCATCCAGCCGCCGATCATGCGCTTCCTGACAACCAAGGAAGAGCGCCTGATCAAGATGCACCAGGTGCGTCCGGTGCATCAGATGGAGAAGGTGCTCTTTCCGCTGTTCGTCACGGCGCTGTGCATCCTGATCCTGCCGTCGGCCTTGCCGCTCATGGGCAGCTTCGCTTTTGGCAACTTCGTCAAGGAGTCGGGTTGCCTTGATCGTCTGGCCAAGTCGATGCAGAACGAGTTGATGAACATCGCCACGATCTTCCTCGGTCTGGGTGTCGGCATGCAGATGTCGGCCGACAAGTTCATGAACCTGCAGACACTGGGCATCCTCTTCCTCGGCATGGTCGCCTTCTCGCTCGGCACGGCGGGCGGCGTTCTCTTTGCCAAACTGATGAACGTCATCTGGCCGAAGAATCCGATCAATCCGCTGATCGGTTCGGCCGGAGTTTCGGCCTTTCCGATGGCCGCACGCGTATCCAACAAGCTGGGGCTGGAAGCCGATCCGCACAACTTCCTGCTGATGCATGCACTGGGGGCCAACGTTGCCGGCCAGATCGGGTCGGTCGTTGCCGCCGGTGTCATTCTGGCTATCTTCGGATACTAGATTCCGTCGCACCAATACAAAGCGGGTGGCCCGTGGCCACCCGCTTTGTATTACAAACAAGTACTCCGGTGAAGATTGCCGCTTTTTTACGCTAGCCAAGAAGATATTGCTGGGCAACCCAGGCCTGACCAAGCGACAGTCCTCCATCGTTGGGCGGCATGCGCCGCGCTTCAATCAGATGCAGACCATGATCACCGAGCCGGGTGCGCAGGCCACGTGCCAGAACTTGATTCTGCAGGCAGCCGCCGGCGGCGGCGACCGTGGCGCCTTGCGCAGCGGCTGAGCGCAGCCAGTCCGTCAATGCCGCGCACAGTGTGGCATGAAACAAGGCGGCGCCGCGTTCTGCGTTCTTCTCGTCGGCAAGCAGCGAAAAGAGCGGCAGCAGATCAAGCTGCCCATCCTTGATTCTCCAGCCCTCCGGCAGAGGATCCGTTTCGCCAAAGTGATCGGCCATCCCCTCCAGTTGCAATCCGGCCTGACCAGTGAAAACCGTCACCCGATTGATGCCCAGAATGGCGGCGGCGGCATCGAACAAACGCCCCATGCTTGACGATTCCTGACAGCCGCTCCCGGAGGCCAGTTGCTGCGCAACCAGAGAGGCCTTGGGCTGATCGGCGAAACGGCTTTCAATCTCATTCCCGCGCCCGAGGGTGTGAAGGATGGCTGCGGCGAGACGCCAAGGAGTCCGGGACTCGTTCTTGTCGCCAACGAGCTTGAACGGCGCGATATGGCCAAGTCTCTCGAAATGAGCACCGTCCACGCGCAGCAATTCGCCGCCCCAGATCGTACCGTCCGTTCCTGTTTCTCCGCCATCGAGCGCCAGCGAAACAACCGCTCCGGTCACGTGATGCTCGGCGAGAACGGCCGCAATATGCGCATGGTGGTGCTGCACACCGAGCTTGGGTATGCCCCGCTGGACAGCGAAGTCAGCCGCATATCGCGTCGCATGGGTGTCGCCGTAGAGGTCATGGGCAATCAGTGCCGGCCCGGTATCGAGCATCTTGAGCAGGTGGGCGATCGTTTCCTCAAAGAAGGCACCGGTGGCGGCATTCGAAAGATCGCCGATATGCTGCGAAACGAAGGCTTCGTTGCCGCGCGTGAAGCAAACGGTGTTATTGACCGGTCCGCCGACGGCAAGAATCGGTGGCCCGGCATTCAATAGCTTCACGGCTCGCGGAGCGTAACCACGGGCACGGCGGATCAGTTGCAGTCCGCCAAGACCGGAAAAGGCAATGCTGTCGTCGCAGCGGGTAACGATATCGCGATTGTGCAAGAGAAAACTGTCGGCCATCCCGGCCAGCCTGAGCAAGGCTTCATCGTTGTCGATGGCCGGCGGTTCACGGCTCGGGTTGGCACTGCTGAACAGCAACGCGAAATTCTGCGCCTTGTCGAGCCAGCCCGTCCCCGACGGCCGTCCCGCCGCTTCATGGAAAAGCAGGTAATAGATCGGGGAAAAGGGTAGCATGACGCCCAGCCACGGGAGCTCTGGTGCCACGCCGGGCAGTGCGGCATCACAGCTCCGGCGTTTTTTCAGCAGGATGATCGGCCGTTCCGGCAGATTGAGCAGACCGGGCTCGCCTACACTGACCTGGACATAGGTTGTTGACGACAGCGCATTGGCGAACATGACCGGGAATGGTTTCAGATGACGCCGCTTGCGCTCCCGCATCAGGGCGACTGCTGCCGGATTGTGCGCATCGCAGACCAGATGGAAGCCACCTTGCCCCTTGATGGCGACGGTCTTTCCTTCCATGAGCAGAGCGTAGGCATTGGCAATGGCGTCACCGGCGATCGTCTCGCCCTTTGCGTCGAGAAGTGAAAGTTGCGGCCCGCACTTCGGGCAGCAGTTGCCTTCGGCATGCAAGCGCCGGTCTTCTGGTCGCCGGTATTCCGACTGGCACTTGTTGCACATGGCAAAGGATTTGAGGCTGGTCCGTTCCCGGTCAAAGGGCAGTCCGTGGCAGATCGTATAGCGCGGACCGCAATGGCCGCAGCTGGTAAATGCATAGCGCCAGCGGCGTCCGTCCGGGTCGAACAGGTCGCTCAGGCATTCGCGGCAAATGGCCGTATCCTGCCCGATCATTGTTGCCGCTCGCCCGCCGCGGCTGTCGAGAATGAAAAAGTCCCTGGAGACAGAGATGGAATCGGTATAGCGTGAGGTAATTGCATCGACTCTGGCCAGAGGCGGTGCTTCATTGCGCAGGCGTTGAATCAGCAGTTCCACGTTCCCGGACGTGCCGCAGGCCTCGATTTCCACGCCCCGGGCATCATTGCGCACCCAGCCCGTCAGCTTGAGTTCATTGGCCAGACGCAAGACGAGAGGGCGGAAACCAACGCCCTGAACCACGCCGTTTAGCCTGATGCGCTGGCAAATCATGGGGGAATCGTCTGGGACTTGCACGCCGGTATAAGTCCATTCTCGTATTACAGCAAAAGGGGCCTGATTCAGTCAGGAATCTCCCATGCTGGCTGTCCGCAAAGAAGCATGCTGAATTTGCTGCGCATTCTATATCATCGCGAAGCATTGGTGCATGCGCATTATTACGGAATGTGAAGGACGAGTGTACCGTAAGGATGAACAAAATCACCAGGCTGTTTGATCTTGGTATGTGGATAGACTGCGGCACCTGACAGAAAAGGTCTCAACAACGTTGATCACGTGCGAATCCGGAGTCGGCAAAGAACGGATTTCCAGAATGCCATATCAATTGAGGAAAGAATCATCGGTTAGTTGACGTCAATTGTGCTACTCATGCCTACTCTGAGTATTGACACATAATATGAACCGGTTCAGCATAAAGAGATAATTTGTGCTTGAGTTAACGTTATCCAATATCGTTCTGGATGACGCCTTAAAAAATAATGGAATGGGGATTCTGTGAACTATCCAATCAATTACAGAAGCAGAGATTTTCTACTCAGGCAGATCAGCAATACCCTGGCATTTTATGACCCCAGGGTTGTTGATGAATCCGGTGGCTTTTACCAGTGCTACATGAACAACGGAGACCTGTTCAATCCGCGTTTGAAAACGCTGGTGGCCTCGTGCCGGTTTGTCTTCAACTATGCGAAGGCCTATAAACAATACGGCAAGACAGAATACAGAGACAGGGTAGAGCACGGGTTGAATTATCTGCGCACTGTCCACAGGAATCCGGAAACCGGTGGTTATGCCTGGCGAATCAATGACGGTGAAGTCGTTGATGACACGAACCATTGCTATGGATTGGCCTTCGTCATGCTCGCTTGTGCGTGCGCTCTTGAAATCGGAGTGGTGCAGGCTCGCGAGTGGATTTATGAAACGCATGAGCTGATGGAAAAGCGCTTCTGGATCAGCGAATACGAGTTGTATGCCTGCGAAGCAGACGCTGAATGGAATTTGAGTGCGTACCGTGGCCAGAATGACAACATGCACGCCTGCGAAGCGATGATCGCCGCTTACGAAGCCACTCGGGATATGCTTTTTCTCGACCGCGCCTGTGTTCTGGCGAAGCATATGACACTCAGACAATCACAGGATACTGAGGGCCAGATCCTTGAGCACTACAAGCTCGACTGGACTCCCGATCAGGACTACAGCCGGGACAGCAAAATCAACCACATGCGGCCATGGGGCGTGCAGACCGGGCACCAGACCGAATGGGCAAAACTGTTGCTCATCCTTGACCGGCACCTGCCGGAAGAGTGGCGTCTGGGCCGGGCAAGAGAATTATTCGACAGGGCGATGCAGTACGGGTGGGATCAAGACTTTGGCGGCCTGATACATAACTATGATCTTCAGGGAAAGCCCAATGATTTTGACAAGTATTTCTGGGTTCAGGCCGAAAGCATTGCCGCTGCCGCCTTGCTGGCGGACAGAACCGGAGATGAGTCCTACTGGGACTGGTACGACAGGATATGGGATTACAGCTTTTATTACTTTGTCGACCACGTCTATGGTGCATGGTATCGGATTCTGACACGGGAAAACATTCGCTACGACGACCGGAAAACCTATAACAACAAGGCGGACTACCACACCATGGGTGCCTGTTATGAAGTGCTTAATGTGACAACAGTAAAATAATGGCATTGAAGTTTGGGCATTGACATGAAAGTTGAACCGGTTCAACATAAACTAAAGTCAGTAGCACTCAATGCTCTTTTTTTCCGCCAACATGTTTTTCCTGACTCCTCAGCATGAAGCATTTCCAATAGTGTTATAGGATCAATCCGCCATGAACAAAGTGCTTTCCGCCGATCAGGCCGCACAACTCGTACACGATGATGACGTCGTCACCATCAGCTCTTCAAGCGGACTCTGCTGCCCCGAGAAAGTACTGGCCGCACTGGGCAAGCGCTTTGCCAGTGAAGGTCATCCGCGCGGCCTGACCGCCCTTCTTCCTATCGCTGCAGGCGACATGTACGGAATCCGCGGCATCGATCATCTCGCCCGTCCGGGAATGCTGAAGACAATTCTGGGCGGTTCCTACCCCAGCGGACCATCGTCCTTGCCAATGCCCGAAATCTGGCGCCAGATCGTTGACGATGAACTTGCTGCATACAACCTGCCCAGCGGCATTCTGTTCGACATGCTGCGCGATGCCGCAGCGAAACGTCCTGGAGTACTGACCAAGGTCGGACTCGATACTTTCGTCGATCCGGCGCGCCAGGGGGGGGCGATGAATGCACGCGCCACAGCCGTTCCAGTGGTCAAAAAAGTTAATTTTGCCGACGATGAATGGCTGTTCTTCCCGGCGATAGCGCCGCGTGTGGCCATTCTGCGTGCCACGACAGCGGATGAGCGCGGCAATCTCTCCTATGAGCACGAAGGGGCCTTCCTCGGCGCCATGGTTCTGGCCCTGGCCGCTCGAAACAGTGGTGGAATCGTCATTGCACAGGTCAAGCGTGTCGTTCGATCCGGCTCACTCAAACCGCAACAGGTGCATGTCCCCGGGACTCTGGTCGATCACATCGTCATTGACCCCGAGCAAATGCAGGCTACGCAGATACCTTATGACCCGGCGATCAGTGGTGAAATCGCCCGGCCCGACAGCAGCTTTGAACTGCAGGAGTGGGGACCGGAAAAGGTGATTGCCCGTCGGGCCGCGCAGGAACTCACCACGGGCTCAGCCGTCAACCTCGGTTTCGGAATATCGGCCAACGTACCGCGTGTACTGCTTGAAGAGGGATTGCATGGTGAAGTGACCTGGGTTATTGAACAGGGCGCGGTCGGAGGCATGCCGCTGCTGGGATTTGCCTTCGGCTGTGCGGCCAACGCCGAAGCCATTATCCCGTCACCCAATCAGTTTACTTATTTTCAGGGGGGCGGTATCGATGCCGGTATGCTGTCTTTCCTGCAGATCGACCGCAACGGCAATGTCAACGTTTCCAAGCTCGGCGCAAAACCCTATCTTACCGCGGGCTGTGGCGGCTTCATCGACATCACCGCACATGCCAAGCACATTATTTTTTCCGGTTTCTTCACTGCAGGTGCCAAACTCGAAGTTGGTGATGGCATGCTGAAGATCGTACAGGAGGGACGGAGCAAAAAACTGGTTGATGCCGTCGAACAGGTCACCTTCAGTGGCACGATGGCGCGCCGGCGCGGACAGAAAATTACCTACGTTACCGAACGCTGCGTCATCGACCTGCTTGCCGACGGTTTGACGGTACGGGAAATCGCGCCCGGTGTTGATCTGCAGCGAGACATCCTTGAGCAGGCCGCCTTTGAGCTGAAAGTCGCTCCGCAACTCAAGCTCATGGACGCCGCGCTGTTCCGTAACGCACCGATGAATCTGAAACTCAGGGAAACCGTTCATGCCTGACTTCACAACAAGCCTGATCAAGCTGCAGATCGACGGAGCCGTCGCGACCGTCATCCTGGATCGTGCGGAAAAGCTCAATTCGCTGACGCCGGAAATGATCGAGACGCTCGCCGACATCGCTACCCGGATTGACGCTGACGCAGAGATCCGTTGCGTCATCCTGACCTCTGCCGGTGACAAGGCGTTTTGCGTTGGTGCCGACATCAATACCTGGGCGGTGCTGGAACCGCTTGACATGTGGCGGCGCTGGGTCAGGCGCGGACATCAGGTATTCGACCAATGGGCGCGACTACGCGTGCCCGTGATCGCCGCGATCAACGGACACGCGCTCGGTGGCGGGCTGGAACTGGCTGCGGTGGCCGACATTCGCATCGCGGCTTCATCGGCAAGCTTCGGTATGCCGGAAGCGACGATTGCAACCTGTCCGGGCTGGTCGGGAACGCAGCGGTTGACCGGTCTTATCGGTGCCAGCAGGGTGAAGTATCTGGCCCTGACCGGCATGCGCATTGACGCGATGGAAGCATGGCGCATCGGATTCCTGCACGAATGCCTTCAGGACAAGGATTTGCTTGAGCGCGCTAGGGAACTCGCGGCCGGCATTTGCAAACTGGCGCCGGTTTCAGTTCAGCTCACCAAGCAGGTTATCGATGCCGGTCAGGGTGAAGGCATGGCCGCCACCCTGGAAGCAATGGCAGGAGCGCTGGCGGCAAGCACCGAAGATGCGCGCGAAGGCATTGCCAGCTTCCGTGAGAAACGCCAGCCCAGTTACCAGGGAAAATAAGCAAGCCCCCCTGAATCAGAGGTCTTGGTCTGAGCACTTGTAAATAATTGGCTCGGCTCCTGTTTGTTAGCTTTCCAGCAGTTTGCGTGCAATGATCACCCGCTGGATTTGATTGGTTCCCTCATAGATCTGGGTGATCTTGGCATCACGGAACAGTCGCTCGACTTCATATCCCCGTATATATCCGCTACCGCCAAAGATCTGGATGGCATTCGACGTATTGGCGACGGCAGCGTCTGAGGCAAAACACTTGGCCATTGAAGAGGCAGCGGCGGCGTCAACTTCTGCGTCAAGCTTCATGGCGGCTGATCGCACCAGCAGGCGAGCGGCTTCCGCGTCCTTGGCCATGTCCGCCAGCATGAACTGAATGGCCTGGAATTCGGCAATCGCGTGACCGAACTGCTGACGCAGTTTGGCCTGTTCGATCGAGGCTTCCAGAGCGGCCTGAATGATTCCTACGGCAAGCGCGCCAATGCCTACACGGCCTTTTTCGAGTACGCTCATCATCATGTGGAAGCCGCGTCCCTCGACGCCAAGAAGCGCATCGGCCGGCAGGCTGACGTCGTTGAAAGCGAGCTCGCCGACTTGCGACGAGCGCTGGCCGAGCTTGTGCTCCTTGGGCCCGCGCGTGACACCCGTGGCATGGCAGTCGACGATGAAAATGCTCATGCCACGCTTGCCGGCTTCGGGATTGGTTCGCGCCAGAACGAAGGCCACATCGGCAACAGGGGCGTTGTGAATCCACAGCTTGCTTCCATTCAGAACCCATCCGCTGCCACTGCGTGCTGCGGTGGTCTTGATTCCGGAAACATCAGATCCTGCGCCCGCTTCAGTGATGCAATAAGCGCCACGCTTTTCGGCGCGAATCAATGGTCCTATCCATTCCGATTTCTGCATTTCCGTACCGTACTTGCAAAGCATTGTGCCAAACAACTCGACCAGACCGCATTGATCGGCGACGGACGCATAGCCACGGCTGAGTTCCTCCATGACGATGCTGTAGGCCAGGCAGTCGAGTCCTGCGCCACCGTAGGAATCGGGAACCGTTATACCGAACAGTCCGTTTTGCGCCATCTCCTGGTAAATCTCTCCGGCGAATGCCTCTTCCCGATCCAGGCGCTCGGCTTCGGGGCGGATGACCTGATTGGCGAAGCGTCTTGTCATATCGGCAACTTGCTGATGTTCAGTGGATAAAAACATGATGACTCCTTGTAAAAGGGACTCCTGGACCCAGGAGACCTATGGGCTGTGTGACGGCGTACGCAATAATTTGATCCATACAGATGCCAACGAAAAAGTTTCTCTTCCCGGGCATGACAATTCCGTCCGATTCAACTGCCCGCCTTCTCCCAGCTTTCGTTTGCCGAACTGCGGTGAAACGCTGCGACAGGCACCAGCCCGTGGGTCACCGCAGCGAGGTCCCCCCGCTACACTCCCTGTCAACGGCAAGGCGCGGTAGCCGATACGTCAACTTGATCAGACATTGACCTCTTGATGCTTGTCTCCGGAAAGCAGCAGGGCATCAATCAAGCGCTGAACTTTGAGCGCCGATCGACCTGAGTTCATCGCTTCTCTGTGTTCGTCAATCGCGGTCAGGAATTCTTCGATGAGCGCGCGATGGGGTTCATGCGAAAATGCCATCGGATCGGTGCCGGATCCGCCTGTGTTACTTCCTTCACATCTGATTTCTCTACCGTCCTTCAATTGAACGATCAGACGCTCGCCTTCAAGCACCGCTGAACCCAGGGTGCCGGCAATATCGATCCGTTCCGGGAATCCGGGATAGGCGAGATTGGTTGCATCGATGACACCGGATGCTCCATTGGGCCAGCGAACTGCAGCGACCACACGATCTTCACTATCGATCTTGCGCAGGCCGCTGTTATCAGCCATCGCCATTACAGCCTTTGGTGTTCCGATCAGATGCAGCATCAGGTCAAGCGTGTGAATGGCCTGAGTCAGCAAGACTCCGCCTCCGTCACGATTTTTCATGCCGCGCCCTGGCTGCGCAAAGTACTCCTGCGAACGCCACCATCTAATAAATGCGGATGCCGACAGTATTTCACCCAGAGTCCCCTGTTGCAGCAGGGCGCTGAGTTCCAGAGAAGCCGGTCGGAAACGATGCTGGAAAACCACGCCGAAGGCAATTCCCGCTCCCTCGCAGCAATCGACCAGTCCGACAGCACGCTCCACATTGACGTCGAGAGGCTTTTCCAGCAATACGTGTTTTCCCGCTGCAGCAGACCGGCGAACCAGTTCATCGTGGGTCCATGGCGGGGTCAGAATAATCACCGTATCGATTGAGTCGTTGGCAAAGATGGTATCCAGAGAGTCAAGCACCGGGAATGGGTAACTGGCGGCGAACTGCTGTCGGCGCTGTGCAGAGGGCGCATAGGCGGCGGCGACCTCGACACGGTCACGCAGGTCGAGCAGACTGGCGGCATGCGGCTTGACGGCCATGCCCAAGCCAATTAACGCCACTCGGTGTTTTTTCATAAATTACTCCAGGAAATCAATCTGTCAGTTTATTGACGGCATTCGCGTAAAAGATTTAATGAACGAGAGAGCGTTGATTGAGTGCAATTTCCCCTGCCCTAATAAACCGGAGCGCCCTTGAGCAGGGACGGTACCCACAGGGAGAACCAGGGGAAGTAGGTGACCACGGCCATCACGGCAAAGAGCGCGCCGTAGAAGGGCAGAATGCTCTTCATCACCTGTTCGATCGAAATCCCTCCGATGGCACAGCCGACGAACTGGGTCGTTCCGACCGGCGGCGTATTCAGACCCAGCGCACAGTTGAGCAGCATGACCATGCCGAACTGCACCGGACCCATGCCCATCTGGATGGCCAGCGGCAGGAAGAGCGGCGTACAGATCAGGATGGTCGCCGCCATGTCCATGAAGGTGCCGAGCAGAAACAGGATGATGTTGATCAGAAAGAACATGATGTACGGATTGCTGGTCGCCGACAGCATCAGTTGGGCCGTCTTGTCCGGAATCTCCAGAATGGCCATGATGTACTGGAACATGGTCGACACGCCGATCAGCAGCAGCACCACGCCGGTCGTCTTGGCGGCCTTGGCGGCGGCCTTCATT
>JFJP01037235.1_pt1 | contig 35914 bp, 38 predicted proteins | sample 431651 | NCBI WGS metagenome assembly JFJP01 (sample SAMN02602958, study PRJNA72255) | Microbial mat metagenome, whole genome shotgun sequencing project. | biome: fresh water; feature: sink hole; material: water; isolation source: purple microbial (photo- and chemosynthetic) mats found in... | reverse complement strand
ACCCTCTATTCCGAAGGTGAAGAACGATTGGGCAAGTGGATCCCTGCCGCCGCCCGAGGGGGTGGCGGCGGTGGCGGCGGCGGGGGTGGTGGTGGCGGGGGCGCCGGTGGATCCACCATCACTGTTACGACCTGAGTGATAGTTTGAATGGACGTCTCAGTGTCCTGGAATATCTGAAGAGTCCCCTCTGCAGTGAATACAACTTCCGCAGACCCGAATACCGAGCCATTGATTGTCAGAGAAGCAAGGGAATTCGTATCAGCAACGACGATTCTCTTTGCCCCAGTTGAGTGAATGCCAGGTAGAATATCGAATTCAATCGAAACTTCACCAGCAACGTTAGTCACTATGGGTGTTCCCTTTGGTGACCCTACTGGGTAACAATCATTGGTGGCATTCAGGTCACCGAAGAATACAAACATCCTGGTGTTTGGTCGGGCCGACGTCAGGTTCAATCGGATCTTCTGAGCGCGAATGAACTGGATAGATTCTTGTCGAACCAATGATCTGTTTCTAGCGATTCTTGTTGCCATTGTTGTGTTTTACGCCGTTAAAGATTCGTTACCTGTTGAAGATCAGCGCCATCCAAAACGCCGGGCTCCTGGGCGGCGCTGCTGCACTGGTCAGTGCCAGCGCGGTCGGTGTAACAACTCTAGCTGGTGCCGGGGCTGGTGCTGGAGATGTCACAAATCGTGTCACTGTGTTGACTTCCGTGCTGCTGTTGAATATGGTTGGTAAATCCCGAACCTCTACCCAAGTATCTCTGGATGGGATGGAAGTGAGCGAACCGGACCACTTGATCACAAGGAACGGATTCAGGTTGGTTACCTTGGAACTGATTGGCTGATTGATGAAAGTCTCTTCCGTGTAATTTATCATCAACCAACCATTTTTATTTATGAACCCACTCGAGTTGGGCAGGAATTGCATCTCCGATGATTTCTGTTCGATTGCTGGCGACAATCCATCTCTGAAGAATGTCGCAGAATAATCTGCATTGAGAGTATCAGCAACGCCAAGTGGTCTGGTGAAATTCTCTGCATAGATACCAGTCTTGAATCTGGATAATCCAGTCCTGGAATCTATCACCTCATAATTTATCAGAGCAGTTTCTTCTTCACTCATTGTCACGTAATCTTCGAGTCTTTCGACCCTAGAGACTACCTCGGCAATTTCCGACATGGTGTAACCGTCGACTTTGTACCTAGTCGAGGAGATCGAATCGATATTCTTGGTGTAAGGTGGTACAAACAAATGAGCCAACGGCATGTAGTCCGAAGGCGCAGTGGGCAGACCAGCCCCTTCCGATGGCCTACCACCAATAAGAACGATGTTTCCGATCGGGGAAACCGCAATCAGATCTCTTCTGGGAACGAAGAATTTGATCTTGCTATTGAAGTTCGATGAAGAAACGAGCGTGTCGTTTGTTCTTGCATTTACGCCAGTCATCGTGCCATCTTCGCCCTCAGTCGGACGGAAATCGATGCAAGTCAGCAGGTCAAATTCATTGCCAGTTGTCGGGCTCAGGAATTTGAAATCCCCATCCATGAAATCTGGATTGGAAATGTTGTCGTAAGAATCCACACAGAAGAAGTCCCCAGACAAGCTGTGTTCCATGTACTCGTATGTGATCCGCACATTTCCAGATGGGGCTGCCATTCCTGGGATTAACTCGATGGAGCTTCTACCATAGGAATAATCTGTCTGGTTGGTCCGTAGATCAAAACTCGGTGTGAAGTCGATAGCAGGGGAAATCTGAACAACCGAGACGATCCGGACAACATCACACTTCTTCAGTTGGATAGAATTCGCGAATGGTAGATTTTCAACCAACACCGTTCTGTTCTTGCTCTTTGGCTGAACGCCATTCTTGGTCACGTTTGCGTAAATGGAGATGGTTGCGTTCACGGGAGACCCCGCCGATATGCTCAGGGTATTACCACCAGTAACGGAGAATCTGCTATTGGGAATGGTTCCTGTTGTTCCGAATGCAGCGAACGTCCCAACCTCGATCGGATCGAACGAACCAGAAGAGATTGTCGCCGATCCTGCACCCGTGGCATCAGTGGTGATGACTAGATATTTCTGAACAGTGTATGATAGGTCAGAGTAGTTTAGGGTCGAGTTCTTCAGAGAAGCGGGGACCCTTTCCGGCAAGGAGAACACCATTCCGGTCTGCCCGACCGATACCAACATACTCCTGGAAAGAATATTGGAGGCGACCGTAGATGTAGCGCCGACGATCCGATCGCCGAGACTCGGCGACTCGGCTGTGTGACTGTGCCTGAAGACGTAGAGGCTGGAAGTCAGGGGATTCCAGAGTTTTACTGTCCCCGTCCTACCGCTGGTGTGGTTGACGATTTCACCGTTGATAAAACTCCCAGAAGTAATCGGGGTGTTCAGCAGACTGATCACGAATGCTGTTCTGGTGGCAGAGTTGGAGAAGCGAATGCCACCCGCCCGGTCGATCGTGGCACCAGGAGACAGCTCCAGATTGTCAAACCACATCTTGTAGATGTCGGTGCCAGCGCCCACATCCCCCGCCAGGTAATCGACTGCAAGAACTCTACCAGTTCCGACGACAGTTGCGGATGCGTTGGTCGGATCGTTATCGTTATAAAGAGTGAACGATTCCCTGGTCAGAGTATTGAACCCACCCATGATATCACTGATAATGATATACTGACCGTATTCTGGCTTAAGGAATAGATCCTTTTCCTTGATGTGCTCGGCGCTCCTTGCCTTCTCGATGATAATATCGTATAGGTAGGAATTGACCACTTCGAAGCCAGACACGTATGCCTTGCCGGGGGTTATCTGTGCGACGAAATTACCCTTATCACCAGAGGTGATTAAGCCACCATTGTTCTCTTCCAGTTTGTGTTCACGGAGCTTGATATCGAAACCGGAAGATACGTAGTTGCCGGACTCATCGAATGTCCTTCTGGCCAGGGATTTCTCCAGCTCAGAATACCGAGGGTTCTTAAAGTGTTCTTGGATCACACCACCCTTGACCCTCGCTAATTCGATGTAATCATCCGTGATTGGGGTATCCAGGTCGATCTTGGTAAGATCCAGGGATATTGTGTAACGATCTGCGCCGGGGGCAGCAAAGTTAAAAGTTCCATTGGATGGATCCAGCAACGTGGTATCGTCATCAGAACTCACGATGGATTCGGTGATCTTCAGGAGAATGTGGCAGCTCGGAGTATTGGTGTATTTCGAGATCACCGCGGTTTGTTGTTCTACATATACAAAATATCCATTGATATAGTATACGCCCGGGTTGATCGACGCGATGGAACCAACACCGGTAGCATTGGTCTCCACTGTCTGGATTGCAACGCCAGTTTCGACGATGGTTAGGGGCTCGTCGTCCAAGAAAGTCACGTTGCCCCCTGCATCACCAGAGATGTATGCGAGGTAGAATGTGAGGGGGTCGGTTCCCGAGGGCTCCACTGCTTTGATGATCGCCCGAACGCCACTGACGTTGGTGATTTTGCTGCCAACCAGACCAGCTACCGATGTGATTGTGGTAGCTACCTTGATGAATGGGACGGACAGATCGATAGAACTCGTGCCGGGAATAACGACGCTACCATTCTTGAATACATGATCACCGAAGTTCTTGACCTGATTCTGCAGCAGTGTCTGGATCTGCGTCAGTTCCCTGGATTGAACGGCAACACCCGGCTTGAACAGAATTCGATGATGACCCTTGGTCGAGTCGAAGTCATCGAAGTATGGGTCGATAGAAAAATCTAATGGCATCGAGTTTCCTCTTTATGTCTTGAAGACAGTCCTGAATGTAACTGTCTGTTCTTCTGTTTGGTTGAATGGTGTTCTATTATCTATCAGGAGAATATCACCGGATGCCTTGTCGAAATTCGGTGGAACCACTGATGTAACCGTGAAAGATATCGAGGTATTCTTCTTGACCAGAGTATCACCAGGAGCAATAACCCCTCTGCCCCTTGGTAAAAGTAGCAATCTATCGGATTCCACTGATACGACCACGAACTCCTCTGACCCATTCAGCAATATAGTCAGATCCGGCTCGTAATTGATTGATGTGAATGACCCATAAGCAACGTAGCATGTGCAACCTATAGAAGCTTCGACGAAGCTCTTCTTGATAGACGTAGCAACCACGAAATTCTTTGACCCATCGGTCACACGAGCCAACACGGATCCGGTTGCCACGGGTACTCCATTCGTGTTGACGATCAGGCCATTGAATTCAGAGCCAACGACGACTGACACGATAGTTCCAGTAACCAGGCCATTCGTGACCTTCTGGCCGATCTGGAAATCCAGTGGATTGAATATCCCGAGCGCAACGTAATCTTGGGCATTGATCGGATCGTTGATGAATGATCCACCCTCTAAAGTTCTTGGGTTCTTGATGATCCCAAACTGACGGTAGTCGTTTTCGATAGAAATACCACCATATTTGTCCATCTGCATCGAGGTGTAGAACATCAAATCTGACGCATTCAAGTCGACCAGGGAATTCTTACCGAGACCCTGCATCGAGGAGTAGTTTACACGAGCTGTTGCCCCAGAACCATTCCCAACGATCGTTGCTGTGGCGAAGGTGTAACCCGATCCGGGGGATGTGATACGAATTCTACGAAGCGCGCCAGACTCCAGAACAGCCACCGCCGCTGCGCCGGTTCCATCCCCGATGATATTGACGTTGGCAAAGGAATACCCCGAGCCACCGTTGATTACTTGAGCCGACTCGATTCTCCCTGGGACGGAGAGCATCTCGACGATAGCCTGTGGCGATGTTGCATCACCAACAGAAAGATTTGCGGTAGCTGCTGCTCCAGTTCCAAATCCGGAGATGCTCAACTCAGCAACGGTGTATCCATAACCGGGGTTTACGATGGTCAGATCTACGACCTTTCCACCAGATACCGTTGCCTCAATGACAGCATCGACACCGTCGCCCACGATCGACACCCCGGGCTCAGCGGCGTAGCCAGAGCCAGATGCGTTGATGGTCACCGATTCTATCCCGCCCTGACTGAAGTACCTGGTCTGTAACGAGGAGGCCACTGGGATGTATTCGGATGTTAGGAACTTGTTCCGAAGGGCGAGAGGTATGTTGTATAGGAATTTCCATCGATACCCATCTGGGGTGTCGAACGAATCTGCAGAAGAACCAGTCGGAGTAACCGTCGATAGGCTACCATGGCCATTCGACAGGCAGTAGTAGACGTTGAAGTTATTGGTGGTTACGTAATCTGCACCTGGAGTATCATCTGTGGTCACATCATACGGGGTGTACACTGTGCCGGAAGTCCAGTCCCTCCGGGCAACAACAGGACAGACATCGGCAACGGAGATTCTCTTGAGAAACACCATGTCGTTCCGAACTAGGTTCTCATACTGAACGGAAGAGCTCGGGTCTTCTACTCCCTCGCCGACGATCTTTCCGAGGTAGTAGTAATACCTTGCTGAGCCAGAGGATATCTCACTGAGAATAGACTCTATGACGGATCGTTTTGCTGCTTTTTTTATAATCGATGGCATGAGTTATACCAGTGTGATTACCCAAGAAACAACGACACTATCGTCTGGGCCCTTGGTCAAGACCCCGAATGTTACTCTGGCCAACATAGTGCCGCCAGCAGGATTGTTGAAGATTCCTGCCTCTGTCAGTGTAGCAGTAGCAACACCGGGGGGAAACGAAGCTGTGTAGGTGACAGTGTTGGAAGAGTGAACCACACTGGTGAGCGTTCTCCTAGAAACTTCTGCTAGCAATGCTATCTGATCAACAGACGCAGCAGTTGCGCCTGTGCCAAGCGCCAAGTGACTCATGACGGCAGAGTCCGTGTTAGTCAGTCGCCCCATGATTAGATTTTTTCCGGAGTCGACCACGAGGTTGTTGACTTCCCGAACCAGTGAGCCATTTAGATACACCGAAACATCGCCGCGAATTTTCATGATTTCTTTGAACATCAGAATGACCTCGTTATTAAACCTGAGCCTTGCAGATATGGTAGCTCGGTGGGATCCAGTAAATAATCCACGCTTACATAATCCTGGCTAAAAATAATATTTAATGACCCAGAATCACTCACGCCAATAGTGTCGGCAAATGCCTTCCCGATCGAGGTGGACATCCGATCTGATGTAGATACCTGATCTGAGAATGGCTTGTGTACATCAAGCCAACTACGTTCCTGAATTGTGATCTCATCCTCGAAAGAGAGGAAGTGGATGATACCCTTCAGCGAACGAACCAGATCGACATCCAGCTTTATCTCGTTCTTTATTTCGAAGTCCGCCCAGAGAGCGAAGCCAGATGGATGTAGCAGTTTCTTAACTGCATTCTTGTACGCACTGAGCTGCTCATCCAGCTTGATTACGTAACTGAAACTCTGATAGTAGCTACTATCCTGTAGTTTATTGATATCTGACAAGAACCCAGAAGAGCTAGAATAGTAGCCTGGGTATCGAAGGGTGGGTCCGCTCTCGACCAAGAGTAGCGATTGGTTTGCACCAAACGGACCAGCTGGCAACGACGGTCCGAAGTAATCTGGTGTTCTGGTCCCGTGGGTCACCAGGGCATAATTTACCCCAGGGAATAACCCATCTGCGTAGATGATCTCCACCTTCTTTGGCACGCCCGCTAGCCGCTTGGAAATGCGGAATCGGAGAATTCTACTACCACTGTTTACCTCGAAGAATTCCCCTGATTTGGCGTTTCCCCCTGCGGAGAGTATCGTGATCGTAGAGGCGCCAGATAGAACCACTCCAGAAAAAGTCTGATACTCGACTGTATCATCGACCGCAATGTTCCCAGAGAAGAATCTATCAATCAACAATTCCCACTGATTTCCAGAAATGTTCTTTGCACCACGAACCAAGAACTGAACTTTTTTGCCAGAAGTATCCCTTGCTGTGATAGTCTGATTGATCACGTCGGTGGCATCACCACCCGTTAGTGCGATGCGGATCGACACGTCCTGTTCCCAGCGACCATCAGATGCTCGGAGTACTACTGTAGATGGGTGGAATACTTCGATTTCTTTTCCGAACATCGCTCGGAAAAGAAATTTGTAGCTACCCTCGCTGCCCCTGGAGGCGTAGAATTCCTTTGCGAAGATCAGGAATTCCTTATCCGACATTCTACCGAACTGTGGGACTTCCTTTGCGAATTCTTCCCTGAGGGAATCGGTAAACAGATCCATGGATTCGTCAATGTCACGAATCCCGCCGAGTTTTCCGGAATAGGTCGTCTCGAGGAACTGATAGTAGGACTTTACGAATTCTACTATCTGTGGATACTCTTCCCGATAAAATTCGGGGAAGAGATTTGTTGTCAGTAGTTGTTGTAGATTCATCTTACTGGGGAGAACAGAAAGCCACTCCCTTCGCCCTGGGCAAGCGCGTCTTCAATCGTCACGACTTTTACCAGATCGGGGCGAATTGTGACGATGATATTTCTGGAGCTGATTATATCATTGCTCTTTGGTGTGAACACCACTTCGAATTGTGGGTCCCAAACGCTACTTATATTCAGCTTAGGGATATCCCAAGAGCCAGAAGAATAGTCAATTTTGCCAACATCACTGATATAGGATGCGTTACCGAAGGAATCTTCCGAATATAGTTCCATGACCCCAATGTTGTCCTTGAGGTAGTGCCTGAGGGCAGAACCCGGAATTAGGAAGCGGGTGGAATAGACGGTACCGGGCTCAATCGGGTTTCCGGTGATTCTGGTATACCTAGCGCCGATTCCAGTAACAACAGTAATTGGTGACCGTATAATCGGGACGAAAGATATGCTTGTTATACTTCTATCGGCGGAGTAAATCTCACTGGAGAGCCTTGAATGCCTGAATACACCTTCGAACTTATTGAGACCAGCGCCATAATTCGCGATCACATTCCTCACAGAAGTTTCGATTTCACCAACAGTTCTAGAGACGATGTTTTTGTTATAATGGACATTGACATTCAGTTGAATATTACAATAGAGGGGGTCCACAAACTCCGGTGTAACGGATACAACGCCCCTTGCCTTGAGTAGGGAATCGATCATGCTACTCTTCTCTGAGGTGGAGAATACCTCCGCCCCCAATGGCTTAGCAGAGATGAATACCTTGCCGTATATCTTTGGTATATTATCCTGCCCGCCCCAGACATGAATAGACTCTATATTTGGGTATTTATTCTTCAGGAGAACCCCATAATCCTCTGCTGTTACTGCTCTATTCTGCGAAATCCAGGCTCGTGGTGCGTTGAATCGAATAGACTCGATCGATTCTTCCTCGGTTCCGCCAAATGCTGCTTCTAGAGCAAGAATTTCCACGTTAACATCGGATCTCCATCCACCTGAATATGTGAATAGATTGCACCCATTGGAAGCTGGGCCCCTAGAAACGACGTATTCGATATTAACCTGATTTCCATTGTCAAGGGATTTCCCTATGGCATCGTTTCCGAAGTAAACCTCAAAGTATAGATCATCTCTTTGCTTCAGGAAGAATACTTCTTCTATTCCGCGGATCTTGAGAATATCATCAGCGAGGTTATACTTTTTGCTGGAAGTCGAAAGGGAACTTTCCCTGACAACAACGTTGAGTGTTGAAGTATCGACATCGCGATTTGGTATCACGAACTGAGAACCATCCGCATTTATAAAGGATTTTCTTAGTTGTGTGCCTTCAGTCACTGGGACCACGAATGTATAAACACCATTGGTTCTCTCGGTCGAAATATCAGATTGCAGTATGAAAAAGAAGGATTCGTCTGATACGGAGGAAACAAATGTGGTTCCTCTTGGCATAGTGAGGATGGGCGGTTCTTCGAGGGCTGGGGTAGTAACGATTACTTCCAACTTCGCCTTTGACGATCGGATACTATTCGGGGTGTAACCTAAGGATTTGGCATGGGAAACCACGGAGCTTCTCTTCGATGCGGAATCGATGAAGCTCTCGTTGATAGCAAGGTTCGTGTATAGTAGATTATAGTGGGTGTTGAATGCAAGAACATCTAGAAGAACGGACATCGCTGAGCCATCGAAATCGTAAGAGTCATAGACACTCTGACCCCTAAGAAATGTCTTTAGATTTTCCTTGATCGCCAGGAAATCTAGTTCGTCCGTTGGTAGTTGTTTCATCGAGTTCTTTCCAATGTAACGCCAACATTCAGTGGTCGTTCTGTGTTCTTTATTCTGAATACCACATTGATGTATAGGCTATTATTGTCGTATGATGGATCGACTATAACATCAAGCAAATCGACTCTCGGCTCGTGTGTTCTAATTAGATTAGAAATCATTTCCTTCATCATAATGACAGTGAAGTCATCCATCTGATCGAATAATGTCTTCTTCACCGGCGTTCCAATGTGGCTCTGAAACGGCCTTTCATAATTCATCGTCAAGACGAGAGATTTGATGGCAAATTTAATTGCCTTATCATCCGATTTGACAGTCAGATCGCCTGTTATTGGATTGGGCTCAAAAGCCGCATCGATGTCTGTGTAAAGTCTGGTATTTCTTGTCATCGATTATTTAAGCCGTGCGGTTCTATGTATTTTCATTTAAGCAAGCAGCGTGAAACCATTGGTATTTGTGGTAGTAGTTTTTCCACCAATTACTTGCATTGTCTTGCCCTGCCGGCGATTTGCTGCTACCCTGTTAAGACCGATATGAATCCACATCGATCTGCCACTATACTCCAGGAGAACCTGATCCCAATCTGGAAGAAACATCGGGAGCTCCACGCAAGCATCATACGTCTGCTGTCGAGAGAATCCATCGAAAACTATATCCACAGCTTGACCGCTCAGGTGCTTGGATTTCTTGCTTGCCCCTGGCAATCTACTATTCTTCTTCTCGGACCTCCAACCGCTCGTTATCCTGAGGTTTGGGTACTTCAGTCGAATCGGCTCGAGGACGTTGATGCATAGGTATTTGAGGTTGCAGACGATCTCCTGGGGGGAGTTCCCATAATTTGTCCCAGTAGGAACCGGCTCGCCTTTCACGAACTGACCCAGAGTGAAGTTCTCTGATAGCCGGAAGCTTGGGGTGAAACTTACAGTGGAGAATATCAAATCACAGCCGGGATCGATGATTTTGTTGTTGTTTCCTGCGCAAGGGGCAGATCCCTTCTCCTCCACTGGGGGTGGAGTATCATCTGGGTCCACCTCGCCGGACTGGATAGCCTGCTGCTGGAATTCCGGTGGGGCATCGCCTTCTTCCGGAGTCTCGTAGTTTGCTGTGTTCTCCGCAAACCTGGATGGTAGCACGAGGACTGGGAATTCCTTGGCGCCGGTGGCGCCACCAGATGCCTTCAACACGGAGCCACCCTTACCAGAGTTCAGATCGACTCTGGATGCATCGACAGAGAATTCCCCACCAGCGCTGATTCGGACATTCCCGCCTGCGCCAATCCCAATATTCCCACCAACCTTCAGATCCAGATTACCAAGCACCTCCATCGTGGAGTTGTTCTCGACCCGAATGTTGGAGTTTCCCTGAATTGTCACGTTACAGTTGCCACGGACCAGGACGTTACCATTCCTCTCCAAAATCTCAAAGTCATCCCCAACGATTCGACGGACACTGGTGCCGTTCCGATCTATTTCATGGTAGGTTCCAGTCTTATGGTACTGGTGAATTCTCTCATTTTCCGGGGTATCGTCAACTTCGAAGATATGACCCGATTCGGATGCGGTTACCTTGTTATATGGGTACTTTGCATTGTATGGTATCGCCGACTGATCCCAAGTCTTACCATCGGCAGTTGGGACAGCTCTGACCCTTGCTGATTCCTTGGATAGTATTATGGTGCCATCGATGTTCTCATGTCGAGCCAGCCGGTGCGTATCTGGCTCGGAGACGTACAGTGGGTATTTCCCAGTTGGGTCCTTGAATCCAGGGTTGTTTGGTTGCTTTGGCTCAGTGTAGACCGCGCTTGGGGTGAACCTATCGCCCCTGATAACAACTGGATTCTGAGTCGCATCGACTTCCTTCTTCTGCTCGGGTCCAGCGAGCTTTTCGACTGTCCCATCGTCCTTCGGTATACCATCCCTCAGGAACATCCCTCGTTCCAGTCCTCGCCTCCCAATGAGCCCGCCAAGAACTTTGCCCCCCTGAGATGTGGCATATTTGGAAATCAGGACGCTGGCCTCTTCGTAACGCCTTGCGTTCAGTGCCTGGAGAACCTGAGATTTCCCAAAATTTCCCTGGCCGCTGTTATAGATCATCGACACGCAAGCATCAAACATCGACTGAGTCACTGGGACTTTGATGAGTCTTCTTGTCGCCTTCTCGTGATCATCCCTCACGGAAGCCAGGAGCAATTCCTCAGCCTGAGCCTTAGTTATTCTGGTGTTAGAGTCGACTCTCTTATTCCCGATGAAGGTATTGCCATAGCCGACCGTCCAGACGCCACCTGGGTCCTGATAGCTGTAGATTATCGTACCGGGGCCTGCAGATTTCGGGGCGATCCTATTCTTTCCCTCGACCACACTACTCAGTGCCTCTTCCTTCTTGAGGAATTCAAAACCACTGTTACTGAACGTGAATGCACTCGGTCGGTTGAATGGTGCCTTGTTTGTAGTAACTGGCTCGGTCACCCGGGCAGGGGCGGGCTCCCCAGAAGAGATCGGATTTCCAGAACCATCTGTTACTGCTGTCCCATCCGAACTTACGACCCCTGGCGCTGGGGTAGGAGGAGTTGATGGAGTCCCACGCGCATCTTCCTCAGGTATACCAGGAAGTGTGCCGATGATGATTGGGTGTTGCTTGTACTCATCTCGGAAAACAACCGCAACCCAGGTTCCTTCGACGATACCGACCGGAGATACCCCAACACCAGAATTGGAAGCACTGTCGATCGGAGTCATCACTATAGCCCATGGCAGATGGTCGGTCGGCAACTGGACTTTATCTTCGGAGTGAACGCCAACAACGCGAACTCGGCATCTCCCAAGTTTCAGCGGATCGGAGAGCCTATCTTCAACAACGCCAAAATACATCATACGGCAATCGTGCTTTCTTTACTCAATTCAAGTGTGCATCTGTAGCCCTCGCCACTGAAACGATGGGATACCGCTGTGATTATATACAGACCGGAAAATAATTTATCCAGAAACTCAGATGGATCATCTTTCTTGGTGATCTCTTTCATTTGATTGGCATCAAATCTGACCTTTCTCCCAACTGTATAATCCGTTCTACCGTAGACATCTATTTCTATCTTCGAAGAATTTATACCGTGTATCAATCCAGCTCTCTTTTGGTAAGAAGCATAATTCGAATACTCAGAGGGTCCGAATGTCCCATATCCACGATTCTTATTTGCAATGACCGGTCCTGCCAAATCAATCACCCCATCGGGGTATAATTTTCTCTCATTGAGGCCAACAGAAATGTCCTTCATCGAATAACTCGTTGCCTTGATCTTCTTCGTGACTATATCGGACGAATACGATTTAGATCGGACAACGCCGCCCATGAAATCCTTTAGGTAATCAAAATTAACGTCGATTCTTATACCCAAGATTGAGGCATACGATCTGTTGATGTCCACAGCCGACTTCCCCGTATCCCGACCAGATTCCGATACATCAGAAATATAATCGGAGGTCTTGAATTTCCACGATACCGGCACTTCCTTGTCGAACAGAGATGCGACTTCTTTGAAGTTGAACCCATCCCTATTTTCAAAGAACAGGTAGCTCGGTGTCCTTTTGGGGCCAATTGCATGATTCTGGACGAAGGTAAAGCACTTGCTCGGTGTCCAGAAATTAGAAACGAATGCCGTCGAATTGGAACTCGCATCGGTATTCAGTTTCTTGTTCGTTTTTAGTTCTTGGTATAACTTTGTAACTACCTCATCACACCTACCCAGATATCTCTTTGATAGCCTCGTGTTCATATCGGCCAGGATTTCTTCGCTGGCAAAATGAATCTTATACCCCTGCATCCTGTCCCTAAGAGGAGTCCTTTCACTTATCTTGTATATGAAAAACATACCATCAATCCATTTATCTGGTGGTAGCGATGGGGTTTCTAGGCGTAGCCTCAGCAAATCCCTACCGCTTCTCCCGATCAAGTTTGGCAAGTCTAGCGTATCGCGGACAGCTATCTCACCAACGGAAAAGGGACTGAAGATATCCTCGTGGATTGTAATAGATTCGACCTGAGCTCGGAAATCAAAACCGAGTCCGTTGAGTTTCAGAAACTCACATATGCCGATACTATAATCGCCAAGAGAATTTACTAGATCTGCGTTCAATTTCGAGCACTCAACATTGCTTCACGAAGTTCGGCAACAACCTTGTCTATTAGGCCCGGATTGATCACCCTGATCCTTCTCTTCTTTTCGTTTTCCCGTACCTCATAATCTCTGTTAGATATCGCTTGCGCCAGGGGAAAATCCGCATCTACTACCATGCCATCGGGCGTTTCATGATGCTCCTGACCATAGAGGACGTGTGTATCATGTGTGGCTACTCCATATTTCTGGTCGACCAGTTCGAATAATCTATCTTCTGACAACGGGAAATCTGCGATATTATACCGCTCGTTTACCAGCATGATTATCCAGTGATAATTGGGGTTTCCATATAATTTCTCTGCGATAATCTCCGGTGTCTCCCCGTCCCAAATATCATATTCATCATAGAGGGTGATGTTCTCTATGATATTTTTTCTTACCCGGACATTCAGAGCGATATCGCGAACTATCAGAAGCTCACGTCTCCCATCTATCTCGAATAGGTATGTTACGAGTGGAAAATCCTTGAAGTACATGATCAGACTCCATGAGAATTGTAGGGTGAAGTTTCCTTGGTCGGAACTCCAGTCTCCATGAATGATAGGCGCAGATTCATCTTCGATGCCATACCATTACTGAATGTCTGGAACTGACCGTCTACTGCATAGTCGATCGACAGGTTGGTGAGAACAGCGGTGATCTGTTTCTCGATGTAGCTGTTTTCCTTATCGCCGCGATAGTATTTCACGTCGAATTCCGAGGGGTACACATAGAGAAACTCTGACTTATCGAAATACTCCGGTAGCATGTGATGCTTGAACATCCGTATGATATTCATCACATTGTCTGCTTCCTTCTCACTCTTCGGGGAGAAAGTGTAGTTGAAGTCGAATGACCGGAACCCAACCGACTGGAAGAGCATTTCCGCCTTGGAATTGCCCTGAGTCATTCTGGTTGCTCTCTGGTAGAGGCTGTTATTCTTTATTACTGCGCCCGCTGCAGCTCCAGCTGCCGCGCCAGCTACCGCCGTTCCCCCTTCTCCGTTCATGACCTTTCCAATTGGCTCGAGATACTTTGCCGAATCAAAGAGGTCTACTTCAGTCCAAGAAACCGAAGTGCTCTGAATTAGAGAATTTGGCATATGTAATGCAATTGCTGCCCCCAGCCGCTTCATGCCTGCAGCGGCGAGTGGTGTCCCGCCACCCAGGGAGGAAACCACCCCGTTAGCCTGTTGAACGATCTGTTGACCACTGAATTTGTTTTTGTCGGAATCCGGAACTTCAAATGTTTTGAACTTGTACTCACTGGGCGTTATACCAGAACGCTTTGCCCCAGATTGAACGTTAATGAAGAATACAACCTTATTCCCAGAATACTCCGGAGCATCCAGGAGATTATCCGGATATATCAATTTATCTACCTCATATGCGTTCTGATTTGCGCCGGTAGCATACTGATCGCTGATTGATAGAGTTCTGGCCATACTGGATTGGGGTTAAATAGGACAACGATTTGCCTATTTAACCCCGATGCCGAAGTACAAGCAAGGAAAATTTATCCCGAAGAATCCTGAGAAATACATCGGCGATCTGAATGAAATTTGTTGGAGATCTTCTTGGGAGCTCAAGTTCATGATCTGGGCGGATACCTGCTCCCAGGTGGTTTCTTGGGGGTCCGAGGAGATTGCGATACCATACTACAGCGTTCCCGATCAGAGAACCAGAAGGTACTTTCCGGATTTCGTTATGCGATTGGTAAATAATCAGGGACAAGATAAGAAATACATGGTGGAGATTAAGCCAAAGGCTCAGACAATCCCACCAAAGAAACCGCAAAGAATATCAAAGCGATACCTCACTGAAATGGCAACATACAGCGTTAACAGCAGCAAATGGGAAGCTGCGGATATTTGGTGTAAACAGCGTGGAATTGAATTCATTGTTTTAACTGAAGATCACCTTAAAGTGTAAGATGAAACAATTCTCACTATTCGATAAGCATTCTATCAACCTCGCTGACGTCAAGAGAAGTCAGGCCTGGTTTGATGCGCAGATGAAATCTATCGGCAGAATCAGCGCCAGGAGCGCACTTTCCCCGGACAATGGTATGTTAACTGCAACCATTGTCCCTGGTAATATGTATTGCTACTTCTACGACCCGATCACAAAAGATGAACTACCCTACTATGATACCTTCCCGTTGGTGTTCCCATTCAGCAGAACCACCGAAACATTCCATGGGTTGAATCTGCATTACCTCAACTACCCAATGCGATTTGCATTGTTGAAAGAATTGGTGAAAATCAGCGGTCAGAACCTAACACCGACGAAGAAATTGCAGTTTAGTTGGGATACCATCAAGGGAATATCCAAGATGGCGCCAGCACAGGCATGCGTCAAGCAATATAGATTTGATCGGATCAGATCCCCACTGATGATGATCAATCCAATGGATTGGGCAACAGCGGCGCTGTTGCCGCTTCAGCAATTCGTCGGTGCAACAGACAAGCATGTCTGGCAAGAGTCAAAGAGATACAGGAGCTGGTGATGTACGCCAAACTTTCAGATTTCATATCACATGTAAAGGCAGTTGGGCTCCCAACATCCTCTCACTATTACGTCGAACTACCGGCTGGCTTTGGTGATGTGAGAACCGTATCTATGGTGTGCGAATCTGCAATGATCCCGGGTCTCATAATCATGACCAACGAGATCAGAACCCAGGGTGAGGCGATCGAGATGCCTTACCACATAGCGTACGAAAACATCACCCTGAATTTCATCGAGGATAATGATTTCACAGCCAGGAAGTACATGGAATCTTGGCTACATGCAGTATATGACCGCAGGACACGAGAAGTTGGTTACTACGATGAGTACAAAAGAAACATAAAGATTTTCATGAACGACAAGGCTGGCAATTATATCTATTGCACAGAACTGTTCGATGCGTACCCGAAGGCGATTAGTTCCCTGCAGGTTGGATATGACAATCACTCCACCCCGAGAACTTCTGTTAGTTTCGTCTACAAGTATTGGGTCAACACAATAGTTACACCCACGGGGGAGCCACGCGGGGAATTCCTCCCAAATTCGCTGCCTACAGGCCGGACGCTAGAGGGAATATCGAATGTGGAAACGCTTTCAAACATCACGGGGGTTGGTTCAAGTGGGTTCCGTGCCTTTGGGTCGGCGACCTCCGGTAACGTAAACGTGGGATCGTCCATGTCGGCACTCGGTTCTGATTTTGCTGGTCAATTCAGAAGAAATGGTAGCGCAGTGAACGCACTGATGAGTTCCAGTGGGATGAGTCACCCAGCCGATATTGCAATCGGCCAGAACCTCGGTGGAAATTTCGGGTCACTCGGTGAGAACCTCGGGAAGTTTGGCGACTCTTTCTCGGAACTTGGCAAGAATCTCAGCAACATCACTGGCCCGATCCAGAATGTCTCCAGGGCTGTTTCTGGGGTTGCTGGTGTGGTCAATTCAATCGATGGGACTCTGAAGAGGGTCGGAATTGATACAAAGTTAAGTAAGATAGGAAAAGAAATCAACCAGACAGCAGGAATTCTCGGCGAGGTAGCTCAACTTGGTGGTGTGCCCGGGGCTCTGGGGTCGGTCGGCGCGAACATCGGAGCGCTATCCGGAGAAATCAATCAGGCCATCGAAGGCATCAAGACCATCCCAGGGACGACAAACCAGATTCTCGGTCAGCTCACCAAATTCTCCGACTCAATTTCACGCAGGGGAACTGATATCGCTAATGACGCATCTTCCTTGCAGTCACAGATAGACAACCAATGAGCAACGCCATTTCAAACCTCTTCGACGTGATACCTCCCCCCTCTGTCGTAGAGCAGAATAGGGAACTGATGACCACAACGGAAAACTCCCGAGTATCAGAAGACGCCGAGGCTGCCCGCTCGAATCTGAAGAAGCTGATGGGCGTGGCAGAGGATGCACTGAGGGGATCCTTGGCAGTAGCCAACTCATCAGAGCAACCAAGGGCATATGAGGTGGTTGCTGCTCTGATCAACACAGCTGCGGAACTGAATATCAGACTGATCGACACGCACAACATGGAGAAGAAGATCAGGGGTGAACAGACCAAACAGCCTTCGTCTGTTACCAATAACAATGTTGTATTTACCGGAACTCCATCCGAACTTTTGAAACTTATTAAAGGCAACCAATCGTGAAATTAAGTGATATCAACCCAGTAGTTCTCTATGAAGCAACTCTCCCGAGCACTGGGAAGAAGGTGAAATACAGGCCATTCAATGTGAAGGAAGAACGAGCATTGCTAACAGCTCAAGTATCCGAAGACGTTTCTGTTATGCTCAACACACTATCGAATGTTATTTCTTCTTGTGTCGAACCAAAGCAGGGTCTCACGCCATTCGATCTGGAGTATATGTTCCTACAGGTCCGATCAAAATCCGTCGGTGAAGATTCCAGTCTGGTTTTTACCTGCGGATGCGGGAAAGAAACTACCGTGTTGTTTGATATCAGAAAGGCAACTGTCAATATCCCAAAGAAAGAGGAGATGAATCTTAAGCTCTCATCTGATATGATATTCACAATGAAATACCCACTCATGGATGAGCTGACAGCGATTGCGGATGAGCAGGATGCGGAAAAGAAGTTGATCCTTTCTATCGCAGCTAGTGTGGATACGGTTTATTACAAAGAAACAGCGATTCGAGTGAAGGACGGTGACACGGAAGAACTCATCGACCTGATAATAAACAAGCTCAATGGTAGACAGTTTGATCAACTCGAGAAGTTCATTGGGGCAATACCAACAGTGTCTCTGGTGGTTCCCTGGAAATGCGCTTCCTGTGGGAAAGAAAACTCAACTACCCTAGAAGGAATCGCCGATTTTTTCTGACCTGTCTGGCCCACGATTCCCTGCATAATCACTACCAGACAAATTTCGTTCTAATGCAGAAATACAACTACTCCCTTAGAGATCTAGAGGATATGATCCCATACGAGAGGGAAATCTACCTAATGGAACTCATGAAATACCTAGAAGAAAAACGACTTAGGGAAATGCAATGATACTAGAAACGCCAGAGAAAAAAGAAAAGCGGGATGAGCGGATTATCAGGGCGATTGAGGGATTGACCTCCCAGATCGAAGGGGCCGCTGATCCGAAGAGGGCAACAAAGAGTGGCTTCTTCGAGGCCGCTCTTTCTGGCGGAATCGGCGCGATCAGAGGCAACATCTCCCAGGCGCTGGATCCCGCGAACCTCCTAGAAGGGGTGGCTGCATCCCGGGGTGGCATCATGGGGGCAATCCTGGGTGCTGGTGCCGAGCATATCCGTGGAAAGAGGGCGGAGAAAAACAAGAAGGAGAAGTGGGCATCTGGTTATCTCGCGGGAACAGAACGGGGCAGAGAACTGATGAAGGAGCATGGTTCGGCGAGAGCAGCCGAACTAGCCGCTGGGATATACGATCAGAAAGAAGAGCTCGGGAAGAGGACCACAGCCATCGAGGAGAAGCGCAACCTGATGAAGGCCAGCGGTGTAGAGGGCGCGGATATCTCTGAGGAAGACTCCAATGAGTTGGCTGCGCTAAAGCAACAGATTACCGAGCTGACTTCTGGTCTGAAGAAAGAGACTCGAAAGACCGACGCGAGCAATCCGATTGTTTCGGGCAATGAGGGGGTTCTGAAGAAGACCGCGATCGCTGCAGATGGACAAGAAGAACTGAACGAAGAAGAACTGAACGAAGAAGAACTGAACGAAGAAGAACTGAAGAAGGTTGAGGAATTGCGGGCGAAGAAGCTTGAGGGCGATGGTCCGTCCAAGGCCGACATCGGGGATTTCCTATACAAGAGGGCTGTAAGTGGCGGTATTGGGGATTATGGGCCGGGCGATGATCAGCAAGAGGAGTTCTTGCAGGATGTCAGGCAGGGAATAGACGAGGAGCTACTTGATATCGGTCAGGAACAGCTCGAGATGCTCAAGAAACTCGTTGCCGCTGCGACTGAGTCAGAGGAAGATAAACTGGAGAGGAAGCTGCCGCAGGAGCAAGGTGACAGTCCCGCTGTGAAGAACGGCGATGATGAGAAGAAGAAACCAGCGTCGTTTCTCGATGGGATCGTGAGCAAGATCGGTGACCTGTTTGAGTCTGGCATAGGAAAATTGCTCAAGGGGATCCCTGGCGGCGGGATTCTCGGAGCAGGCACCGGTGCAGTAAAGGGGATTCTCGGAGCAGGCACCGGTGCAGTAAAGGGGATTCTCGGAGCAGGCACCGGTGTAGTAAAGGGTGCTGCAACTGTTGGTGCAGGCGCCATCAAGGGTCTTGGATCCTTGGCATTGGGCGCCGGAAAGATGGTAGCACCCTACGCTCTACCTGCATTGGGGGTTGCTGCCGCTGGCGCAGCAGGATATGGCGCAGGAAAGCTCCTGAACAATTATGCCTTAGATCCACTTGCGGAAAAGATCACAGGAACAGAGGGCGCAACTGTTGGCACCGCGCTCTATGACAGCGTCGATAAAGTGAAGGGGGCGTTGGGCTTCGAGAATGATGCAACCAAGGAGAAGGAGGCAATGGAAGCCGCGAAGGTCGCCCTTGGTAAACGTAAACTCGAAGTTGGGGAAAAGATATCCCCGACTATTGCAGAATCCCTGAAAGCAGCAGGCGTCGCTGTTCCAGCAAGTTCAATCTCGACTCCAGTGGCCCCGAAGCCAGTAGCCCCTGAGCCACAACGAGCCCAACAGGCAGCCATTATCGCGCAGAAGGAGGCTGCAGTATTGGAAGCTAAAGAAACGAAAAAGGCTGCGAAGGAAACCCCAGCGCAGCCTAACTCTATCCAGCAGAACATCGTCAACTCAAATAAAACAGTAACGAATGTCAGACCCGATATGCGAACAAACGAGCCGACTTTTCTGCGATATTCCAGTCAGGTATTTTCGTTCTAACCCAATAGAAGGTTCTCATTCCGAGGGGATTTGCTCCCCTCAACTTGCATCTTCAGTCGAGTGAGTTCGACCAGGACTCCAGCAGCTAGTTCTGTCTTTCCCTCTCTGTTTAGGGCATGATACTGTGAGTTCAGTTCTTCGATCAGTTCTTGGTTATTCATGTATCACCTCGAAAAAAAATTCTGGTCTATTTTGACCCAGTTTGAGAAATTCGAGGGCGGGAAAGTGGAATTGGATCAACTTCCCGCGCCACCTCGAACAGTGTTCTCCCCAGATTCCCCAGGGAGAATGTCCAATCACGTAGCTAGCGAACGGAAGTATTCTTCCATGGAAGAATCATCCTCTGATGCCTTCGGATCTGGTGCATTTGCCTTGGGCTCTTCCTTTGCCTTGGGCTCAACTCGCGTCGGTGGAGTGATAACCTCATCCTGCATCTCTTTAACAAGCTGCTCGGCCTTCTTTGTCGAGGCAGTCTGATCACTCAGGGTGGCGCGCAACTTCTTCTCCAGCTCGTCATATGACTTGAACTTCCCAGGAGCAACGAGTTCCTTCAGTGATTTCTGCTGATTGACGATTTCCAGGATTTCCTCATCCGACTCTGCGATCGGTTTCGGGTCACTGAAGGTCGACTTGTCATATGATGGGTAGCCATCTGCCTGGTGCATGCGCAACTTGAACTCACAGCCCTCCCACAGATCGAAGACATTCACCGGCTTGTCATCCTCGAAGGTTGGTTGGACCTTGTCCATGATCTTATCAAAGATCTTCTTCCCAAACTTAAACTTGAGAACCTTGCCCTCATTCTCCGGATGCTTCGGGTCGCTGATGACACACACCTGTGCGATGTATGAAGTCTTGCGCTTGCGCTTCTTGGCCTCTTCCTTGTCGGCCTCTGTGCCGGAGGCATATGCCTTGCGGTTCATATCATTGACTGGATCAGCTTCGCCGATGGTGGATCGGCAGTTCTCGATATACCACTTTCCGGATGGACCCTGGAATGCATGATTGTACATCTGCACCCACGGGAGATCATCATCCTTTTGCTTCGGGAGAAATCGAATTACCGCACTGGCATTGCCAGCTTTGTCACGTTCCAGCTTGAAGTAGCCCTCATCATCTTTGGAATAATCATTCTTCTTGGCCAGAGCTTCGGTAATTTTACCGAATTCAGTGCCACGAGATTTGCGAAGTTCAGAAATAGTAAGCATCATTTTCTTTCTCACCCATTCGGGTGTTTTGCCTTCAAGGCGTTTTTTAAAATACCCCACAGGGGCTCGTATGTCTTTCGACATGTATCATTTTAGCGCGTATTTCTGCTAAAAATAATCTCTACCCACAAGGGGCAACGCACTCATCGGTGCTTCTTACTTAGCCCAGTGAATTCTTGGTAATCGGGGTGATCTTGAAAGTCACCATCCTCATCCTCGATTTGAACAACATCCCGAAATTTCTGCCGCTGAATCTTCTTATCGAGTAGTTTCTTTTCGGCGAGTTTCTGGCGCCGATCCTGTGGATCAAACTGAAATTGTTTCATTGTCGAACTTTTCCGAGATTACTTTCTTGAGTTTAGTATCGTTGTATCGAAGGAATTTACCTAGCTTACTAATTACAGTGGGATAGTTACCAATCCCAAAGTAATTTTTCTCCCATGAGTGCAAGAAATGAAGTTCCCTATCGAGTGCGAACACTGTCTGTGGAGAAACCCCACCCCTCACCAACATCTCGAAGAGCTTCGGGGGATTGCCATCCATGCAATCCCCCGGGAGATTCGAGATCTGCTCTGACATGAAGAATGTCAGAGATTCTTTTTCTTTTAGCCACCGGATATATCGATCTTTGGCAACATCGATCTCAAAGATCTGATCCTCACCGGTGTATATGATATTCGCAAGGAAGAATTCCGTTGCTTCCCTGACGGATGCCACTTCCCTTGCCACTATCTTGAATATGCCCTTGGCCCTGCTTTTCTTGAAGTGTTCCTCCGAATCTGCGGTTGTTCTGCCTCGATATTCGAAGATATCATACTTCTTACTGGTAAAATGTGCGACCACAGCCTTGTGGATTCGCCAGCAACCATAATCAGAAAGCATCTAGGTTTGCGTTTTCTGGTAGAAGCCCGCGAGATATCATCTCCAAGTGAAGTTTCCCCCTCAGAGAGGGACCGATTAACTTGGCGATATCATCGGGCTCGATGTCACGAGTGTCACAGTAATCGAGGATTACCTGAGTGCAGGTGGAACCCTCCTGGATAGCCATGATCTCGATGTAGTAACTGAAATCCGAGGAATTGCGGAACAGTAGATTACCCCCGATCTCCGAGGGGACCGCGGTGGTCTCCATATCGAAGATTCGGAAATTACCCATAGAGTTTTCGGTAGACTTCGATGACATTGAGTAGGCGGGTTGTTTCATTATAGCGGAGGGACTGGCGCTCGACGAACTGGTGATAGATCCGAGTTTCTGGTTTCTCTGATGCTAATTTATGACCGAACTGATCGAGGAATCTAGCCATGATATAGTCAAGAATTCCAAGCCTCCACTTCAGTTCTTCCTTTATTGGCTCGATCTTTTCGAACTGCTTATCCTTGGAGTGGGCGATGATATCTAGTTCAGCTTGCCGAATTTGCATAACTTTTGATGTAGAGTGGGATGAACCCAAAGAGGAAGTAGCCATTACAGATGACCCTTCGATTGTTCCAGCTCGCGCCCTCAGCTTCTTTGCGTTTCCGAACCCATTCTTTGTATACGATCATTTTTCACCCAACAAGTAGAGGTTACTCACGATTTTGAAGGAATGGCTGGTGCCACTCATAGACTTGAGGACAATACCTTCCCGTAGGGTCTTCGGATTGATTTCACTCTCACCATCTGCCATCGGGAGCAGGGATTCGATGTTCGGGCTGGGTAGTGGGGCTTTGTAGATGATCGGGGCGTTCTTCAACCCAATATTGAAGATGAGATCCCGGCGAGTCTCCGGTGTGAGGTAACAGCCCGCCTTGGTGTCATACACATCAAATACGTAGAAGTCGACGTCGTTCAGCTTATAGATATTACCCTGAATCCCGGGTCCAATAATTTCGCCCTGAATTGCCAACCCCTGAAGATTATACTGCTTCATCTTGGCCTCGATGTCGAACTTGATCGCCACTCTCCAGAAGGAATTCCCCTCCGTATTCTTCAGGGAAAGGTTCCTACTGCAGACCTGGAAATCACCATCCGAATCGAGGAAGAACGTTGCGGAGGATCCCTCGATCTTCTCTGTGATTTCGTACATGGTAGCAGATTCGAAACGATCCCTGGTTTCTTGCTTCAGATTCTGGATGCGCTCTTGATCAGTCCGCGGGATGATCGATGGGAAGCTACCTCGTGCTAGACCAGCAAGTTGCGCAGGAATTTCCGGTTCCCATTTCTGGATACCCAGAGCTTCGGTTACATCATCGCCTTCTTTGACCTTCACCATTGCACCGATGCCGTCTTCCAAGAAGTAGCCCGAGATGAACGGCTCACCGTTTGCATAGTCAACCGGCAATAGAAGACCCTGACTCAAGGTCCGGCGAAGCTTCACTGTGCGCAGAAGTTCTCCCCTCACACCATTGTAGACTCGTGGCTCTTTTCCTTTGGACAAGAATGGTGCGAGTTCTGTCGGCACCCACGAATCAATTTCCAGATAGACTGCAAGATCACCGACTTTATATTCACCTTTCTTGGTGACTACCTCCCAGCCATCAGCTACGCATAGCTCGATGGCATCTGCACCTTCGATTGGTTTGATTTCATGAATTTTTCGGATAGAAGCTAGTTTTCTCACGTTATTTCCTTTCACGGGACAATTTTAACTGGTTTAGAGTTAATGTAAAATCGATCAAATTTGAACGAACTGCGTCGATGCTTCCAGGTAGCCCAGCAAGCTGGGCAGCTACACCTATACGACCAGCCGCTTGCTGAGCACCAGGGATTGCAGATACTGCCCTAGACACATTCTGGAGCTGATGCGTTGTTCCACAACCGGAAAGAACTAGAAGGATCGGGAGAATGAACTTCACAGAAAGGCCATCAGACCCATGCTCGAGGTAGTGGGAAGCGAGAACTTTCTTCCGTGTTTCCGATGATTTTGTAAGCCATGGGATTATTATCCCGCGACCGGGATAAAAGTAAACTCATGCAGCTGCCACACTCAGGAGGAAGATCAGCCAGATCGTCGGTAGGACAAAGATGCAGAACAGCAAGATTGGTATCGCGATCAGGACGACCGGAAACCACAAGTAACTGAAACTGAACACCCCGAAGAGTCGGAGCAGAAAGAGCACCAGGAGGATGACTGGTGAGAGGAGGATCAGGGTGAGTACCATGAAATTATTATACCCCGACCCGAATAAAAGTAAACTGAGTCAGTCCTTACTCAGTCTCCGAAATTCTTCATAGAACATCCTCTGGTTCTTCTCTGAGTGACTATGCAGGGGAATCATGCTCAGGAACAGAGAAGCAGCAATCGGACGGACAAGCGAAACGACTTCTTTGGAGAACTTCTCCCCCACCCAACGCTCGAAAGTCTGCGTTACCTCATCGCTACCCGCATCAAAGAAGCCAGAATCGTCATACAACTCTGCATCAATCCAGTCGTACTTTCCAACTGCGCTGTGGTAGAGTTTGGCAAGATCATAGATGAAGTGCCCATGGAACTCGCCTCGAGGATCTACCAACTTCAGATCTTTGTACGTGAAGCAGTAGAACATATTGGCGAAATGTAGGTCGCCATGATGATACGTTGTCTCATTATAGAACTGGGAACGCTTGATACGTTGTTCGAGGTCAGACAAGAATGATTCCGCTTCTTCTTTCTGAAATAGATCGAAGTTGGACTGAAGCATTCGAGCCTCGTTCTTTTGGAAGAACGAATCCCAGAAGCAAGTGGAGTACCTCCTCATGCCCCTGCTTCTTTCGAAGAACTTATCGACAGAGGAGAAGATCTCTTGCCAAGTTTCTTTAGACCGATCCATGTAAAGGTAAAGATCGCGTAGATTGGTCGATCGGATCTTTTCCATCTCATAAGATCCTTCGAATCCATTGATCTTCAGAATCCGTGGGTAATATTCTGCGAGACTACTTGGCTGATTCTGAATGAACGCAGCTTCCGCAAACAGCTTTTCCCTCATCGAAGAGGACTTCCCAACTGTTTTCCCCATATCACGGATAGAATTGAACGAACGAGCCTTGGGGATCCCCTTGTTCGCAATGTATTCTTCCAGCGTACCAAAATCCCTCTCGATTGGCAGGTATGTTGCAACCATCGGATTTGTCTTATGGTACTCGGCGATCACCTGACTGATCTGAAACTCCCCGTCGAAATCCCCCACCTTCAGTGCAGATTCGACTAGAGTCTGGGCGTCCGAGAACCCATAGATCCCCGATACAGCCATGAAAGTCGGTGGTTCTTCCTTTGGTTTGTTGTAGAAGTTGATACCATGATCGACGTAACACCAACGATGGAAGTCCTTCTCTTCTAAACCATAGCCAATAAAGTCTGTTCTTTGATCTAGATCATCTGGTAATGGAAAGAGGCTGTCAGAGAGATGCAAAAGAACTCTCATATCCTTCTCCACCCAGGGAGCAAGTGTCTCATACAAAGAACGACCCGGACCCCGCGGCCCATCACTATCATCGAAGTATTGAATTTCTACCCCGTGATACTTCCTGATCGCTTGATGGATTTGCCACATCGCATTCGGATCATTTGTGCCGATTACGATCAGATCCGGCTTGTATGTTTCCTGGACTCTTTCGATGATGTGTGCTATGATAGGTTTGCCCATGAAAGGCAAGCAAGTCTTGGGGTAGTGCTTACCCAACTCTAGCAGCCTGGTGCTTTTACCAGCTGCAGGGATGATACAGATCTTCTTCATAGAGTCACGTTCTTCCAATCACTTACATTGACAGCCTTGTCATCTATAATTATATCATAGTAAGGCTTGCCAAAAATAATATTGTCGTATGGGACTTTGTAATAATCCAACCACTGACGCGTCACCTCACCTACATCATCGATGATCTTCTTCACATCACCATTGTGCGTGATCATTCTGCGGGCGGTGAAGATGGTGATCTCATGACCTTCCTTCTTCCACCTCCTGACCTGTTTGATCAGATCGTCATTTGGGATAGCAAGAACATACTTATTGAATGTATCCTTTGCTTCATGGTTCGGGAAGCAGAGAGTATCATCTAGATCGAGGCAAATCTTTTTCATCAGAAGAAATCCGAAAGATCGGTTGCAGTTTTCGAGTTCTGACCTTGCTTGTATGCCTTAGCCCAGGAGATAATTGCCTCCCAACGGAAGTTCTCCTCATCGGCAAGACCAGCCTTCCAGGAAGGATCATCTTTCCTCACCAGCTCGAGCAGACCAGGAAATTCCATTCGTAGAGCTTCCAGGCACTTCTTCTGGAGAGCATTAGTTCTGATAGTTGAATTTCCGCCAACTTTCCCGTGAGGGTGATTGAACGCATACTTGTAGATGATTGCATTCTGAATTCCCCTGGTCAACAAAGAGAGGATCGCATAGAAATCCTCATATAGCTTGATCTCGGGGTTCTTGCGATACATCCCATCGAAGCTGATCCCACTCTCCCGCCAGACCTTCCTGTTGATGCCATAGCAACTGTAACTGCGACCGATTGCCCTGATATCTTCCTCAACTCGATTGTTTCCCGCTCGGTCACTGATGCCGACCATTGCGTATGTGGAGAGATTCTCCTCTACCATAGAGAACATCCGGTCGAATGAGGAAACTTCGGTCATTCCCTTCAGCTTCATCTCAGAGTCGCGTTCCATGAAAATGCAACCATCATCGATGATCATGATCTGATCATCCGTGGCCTGGTCGATCAATTTCTGGCGAACATCCGCGATACCATCTGTCTTTCCAAGATCGACAACAGTAGCACCTGGATTCTTTTCACGGAGGATATCAGCTCTACCAGAATGTGTGACGAGCTTTACCTTTAGTTTCCACTTATCAGGAAGATTGTTCCAGCATTTCTGGTTATCTTCACGCATGAATGTTGGGATGCAGTATTCCATGGTTTTCTCAGAAGAATTCATCTAGATGTTGGCGATTTTCAAAGTGCGACTTTAGCTTCGGGTGGTATTTTTCCAACCACTCGTCCCCCTTCTCGTGTTTCTTCAGAAATTCATACCATCGTTTTGCAGATTCTGGGTTATCGGCATCATTGTCACACCACATACCTGGATACACGCCGTTAAAACGTGTTTTCCAGAATGGAAGTGATTTATCTTCTCTGTTCAACTCAACGAACTTCTTGCGATATTCTTCATACCCCCGCGTTCCGCCCTTCAACATCCCCCCTCGGAAGTAGGCAACAATAGAAACGCGATCTGCTTCTTCATCATGGAACACGAATTCCTGGTTACCGTGAATGACAGTGTGGTTAGCAACGAGCAACAAATCGCCTGGGCGGACATCTACCGCAATTCGATACTCCGGAAACGTCAGGTAACCGCCGCTGTAGTTGCCGTTGTTGGAAACAACGCAAAGATTCGAGAAGCCTTCAGCAAGGTCACCGGCGTCAAGATGATACGCAGTGCGGAATCGACTGTTCACGGTGAGAGTAGTGAAAACTGTGTCGCCGATGAGATATTTCGAATCGAGTTTGTCAGCTGCTGCTTTTTGGGCTTTCCAACGATTTGGTAGTAGAGCCTTGAACCCCTCATTCAATCTGCTGAGAAATGGAAATGATTTCTCGAACTTCTCTTTATTGTTTGCTGTGTAGGAAGTTTCGCGCAAAAATGGAAATCTGGGGTATCGATCATAAAATCCGGCGACACCGGAGTGGACCTGATTGGCGTAACCAGTTTCACCAATCCAAGAATAGACCCGGCGCGCCTCATCGATCATTTCTGATACGGGGAGCTTCTTTGCCTCTTTAAGCCATTCCTCAAAAACAAACCCCTCATCCACCCGATCCCCGACCCAACGTTCCTTCATCAGAGTGGTGTCGCCGCTGTCGAGGATTTCCTGAATCGTGTCGCCGCCGTCGATTCGCTCGGTGGGATTCATCATGTACTCAAGGATATCGACATGAACTTTTGTGGCTCGCTTCATGTTGCGATAGCCTTCTTCGATCAGTTCTACACCAGCAGCCATGCCGCGATTGTCTGAGGGGGTAGCGGCATCCTTCAGACCTTCATAGACCCACTTCTGGTATTCCTCGGAGAACCAATTCTTGCGGAAGATGAATGCAACATTATCTTCGTTGACTCCACCACCACATTCGGCACAGCACTTATCCTCACAATCGGCCTGAGTCGACACGTCACAGTTCGGTTCGACGTAACAGTTGGTGTCCTCACTCACAAGGATCGAGTAGTCGTCCGGTGATGCAAATTTACCAATCAGATCAGTGCAGTCCTTCTTGGAATCTGCGACAATGATCTTTACCCGCTTACCTCGAAAATCTTTTAGTTCGCTTACTGACATAGTTGGTGCCCTTCTGAGTGAATTTTACTATGAAAAGGGGGCAAGAATAATCTTGCCCTAGTATGTATGAGTCATTTTTTTTGTGGAGCCTTCTTGGGGAACCTTCAGCGGTCGGAGTAAGAATTCTAATCCAGTAAAAGGTGTTTCAGGTGAATCCGACTAACTTTAACTGACACCCATTTATTGAGGTATTTGCTGCTTATTAAAGCATCAGTTGCAAATATCTCCTTTGCTTCTCTGAAATTCATTTCACCCTTTGTCTTACAGAAGTGCAGAACTTCCCTCTTTACCCCGACCCCCCCAGATTCCCCGACAATCCTCTTCACTTCCTCGGAAGACCCGTAATATGTCTTCCAGTCCGACTCCACGGTCACTCTCTTCTTCTTTCCCCTGAGGACCTTGGTTCTCTTGAAGTTGATCTTTTTTTGTCCGATGTAGAATCGACCATCCGCCAGGGTGATTCGGTAAACGAACCCCTCATGCCCTTCGGGCATCTCTTGTATCACATTACCATCATGTAGCCAGGGATTTTCCTCTGTCATCCCAATTCGAAGAGGTCTCTTTGTGGGTAAGAGATCTTCGAAATTCGTTTGTGCATCAATGGAATCCCGGTCTTTTCCGTGAACACCAAAGCATCCTCTTTGTTCCGGAAGCGAACCCGGATGACTCGCCTTTGTTCCTGAAGTTTCTTCTTTACTTCTTCAGGAACACCCTCTGGTTCAAAATAACTCACAATACATCCCTTAGAATCATCCCATACTCCGGATTGGAGTTGATCGAATAGTTAGGTCGGAACTTGAGTCGATTCTTTTTGAAATCCTGATATCGAACGTAATGGTGCCATCTGTTATTCATCCAGACAACCTCAGCAACATCTGGGTGCATATCTTTCAGCATCTGGCTCTTCGGCAAGGTACCTTCCTTGGCGTAAAACTCCGCAGTGTTGCCGCCCGCCATCACTTGCGTCGCCATCTTTCCTGTGGTGAACGCATTGTACTGGATGGTGCAGTGACCATCCTTCAGAACCCGGAGACTCAGATCAGTGTCTTCATTGTAGCGGCCACGCCAACGATATGGAATATCATTCTTGATGAGCAGGGATGAATAGATCCTGGTGTTGAGGACCATTGGTGGGCGACCATTTTTCGGTGGCACCAAGAAACGATAATTCGGACCGCTGATCAGGACATTCTCATACCGCTCGGTGTGATCTTCCATTGCACGAAAAATCGCCGGGCTCAGACAACGGATTCGCTTGTCCGCATCATGTCGAAAGAACCAATCCTGATTGTCATCGAACACCCAGTGGCGCTCGAATCCAAGTTTGATGGAGTGATCCCATGCGAAATTCCTAGCTGCACCGGGGCCCTTCGATCTAGAGGAACCCAGGTTATCAAATGTATCATACTCATCCAGGAACTTCTTATCCAGAGTGAGGATCGTGACGAGGTTCGGGTCAACTCTAGTTCGATATTCATCGACCTGGTGCTCCTCTACGACGATGTAGTGAGGAATACCCATCCGGACAAAGGAGTCGGAAGTTGGGCGAACTTCCCATCTTCCCTTGGAGACGATATAGATCGGATAACGTGGGAAGTTCTCCTTCAGGAATGAACCACCATCTACCCAGAACTTCTTCACCTTCTCATATGGCGATTCCGGATACCAACTAGACTTGGTCTGAGGTGTGAAAGAAAGGCCAGTCAGCGCGGAGAACTTATCTACTGCTGCCTGGTCCTCAAACTCCACCTCGAGTTCCATGTAACGCTCCGAGTCGTGGACATCAAAGTGTGGCATGTCTAGCCAGTGATCCCATGGGTTATCAGCAACCTCGAATCTCTTTGATTCGTAGTGCTCTTCACCAAAGAGGTCGGTGTATTTTTCGCATTTCATAACAGAATTTTACTACCAAAAATCACGAAAAATAATCATTCCTCATCATCGTCCACATCCTGCTCCAAGGGAGAACCGCAGCAGGGACAAATTTCTACCCTATACTCATCGAAGTCGTCCCCAAGTCGGACAGTCCCACGAGCGCCACAGTTGTCACATTCGAATGATACCTTTTGCATACTACTTTTCCTTTTCTTGGGGTGATCTCTTCAAGTTCTCGCTGAGAACAGACCCGTTACTTAAGAAAGGTAAGTCCGCAGTTCATTCACCCCACCGATGTGTTCGACGCCAACGAAGATCTGAGGAAGGGACTTCGCAGTCGGGACCTTCTCCAGGAGCATTTCTCTGGTTGCCCCGAGCGTCTCACCGATCTTCATCTCGGTAAATGGAATTTCCTTCGATTTCAAAATTGCCTTGGCTTGCGTGCATGCCGGGCAATTTTCCTTTGTCCATACGATAGCTTGCATGAGATTTTCCTTAGAAGTCGACATCAAACGCAGTGGACGAATCGTCCCGAATGATGGTGTTTACCTTGTATTGATTGTTGTCCTGCTCCTGGGGGGCAGCTTGTGAATTGGAGATATTGATCCAGTCCTCGACATGAGGCATTGGGTTCTTGGTCGGGAATTTCTGTGAACTCTCGATCCCCAATGTCTTATATACTTCCTTTGCATTGTAGAGCACAAACTGCTTCACGGTGTTTGCGTTCGTTCCGAGCAACTCCCTTCCTCCCGAGAAGAGATTGTCCACCCAGGCAAATTCTGTTGCAAGGACTTCATCACAGAGTATCTTGATCTTTGGTCGCAATCTTTCATAGGCAGCTTTGCCACGTTCCGTGCTTAGTTCAATGCAGAGGACTTCTTTATCCAGTTCTGCGTGGACTTCCAATTCATCCTGGGCAATCTTCTGCACAGCTTTCCCGATTGGCTGAAAGATATTCGTGCTACAGATCGTGAAAGTGATCGAGAAGGATGCGATGAACTGCAGGCGCTCCAGTAGATACAGCGCAACGACAGAGAGGAAGACCGCATCATACGCATCTTCCACCGACATCTCCCCGAGTGCGTAACGGTGGGATGCGGTGTGAAGTTTGCCAAACACCTCATTGACTGTATCCATTCGAGCGATCGATTCCTTGACAGAGAGCACATCCCGAAGGACCCCTTCGGGATCATCAAAGCTCATCCGGACAATCTCACTGTATGTAGCCGAATGGAGAATCTCATTCTCGGAGATCCTAGACCATGCTGCCCAGAGGGAAGAGTCGCTGATGAACGGCGCCATCAGCGGGGCAATGGACCTGGAGGCCACGCTGTCTGCCTCCCATTGCCAAGCCAATGTTCGGATCATGATATCCGAGACAGACTTGGGACATGTCTTGAAATCTAGATTGCATTGGGTGTAATCAAACTCCGCCTCGTCCCAATCTAGGGACTTCATCGTCTTATAGTTCTCCCAGATTTTCGGATACGGCTTGTTGATCGTATCGAAGAGACCCGGCTCAGCGCCAAAGAAGAGCGGTTGCTTCTTCTGGTAGTCCTTTGCGACCTTCGAGGTATTGAAGATCTTTTCGTTCATAGTGTGCAGCTTTCACAGATATCATCGGAAGATTCGGGAAGTTCTTCCTCATCACTGGAGAGAAGAACGCCACTGGAGATATTACTATTGACGTAGTATCGGGACTTGAGACCAAAACGAACCATATCGAGGTAGTCTTCGATCATCTCCGAGGAAGAGACCTTATCAGCGCCGTGAATTTTCACATATAGATCCGCAGAGATGCCCTGATCGGTCCACTTCTGCATGATCGCATAGCACTTGATCATATCGGAGGTGGATATATCCCAGGCTCGCTGATACTTGTTCTTCAACTTAGTCCCATCTGGTGCTGCCCAGTGATTAACCTGGGTATCATTTGTCTTCATGATATAGAGCTCACGAATTGGATATACCCCGTTGGTGGTCCCGCTACCCAGGGATGAAGATTCCGATGGCATCATCGCAGAGAGCACTGTGTTTCGGATTCCACCATTCGAGACGATCTCCTTGCGAAGAGCTTCCCAGTCGCGCCTGTTGCTTGTCGTGACGATCGTGTCGACCTTCTTCTCGTAAGTATCCAGGGGCAACCACCCCTCCGGCCAGAGTGTCTTGTGCATCCATGGGGCATTGCCAAGTTCTTTCCCAAGTTGGAGGGAAGCCCTAGTTAGGTAATAGTAGTGGGTCTCGAACAGGTTATGAATTGCATTGCGACCTTCCTGGGTATCATACTTGTGATTGTGCTTGGCCATCCAATGAGCAAGACCAATCACACCAACGCCCGCTGACATTCTGCTCTTTGCACTGTGTTCAAGGGATAGGAACGGATACTCGGCGTTGTTGATCGCGTAGTCGATCATCTTGAGACAGTAGTATGCTGCATTGGCATATTGCTCATCCGACTCGATATTCGAGGCGACCACACCAGCCAGGGAACAGAGGCCAATTTCACCGACACTGTCTTTCTTGTACAGATCCTCCACGCCGGGGAATGGCTTTGTCGCAATGAAGATCTCCTGACAGAGATTCCCGGAATAGATCACATCCTTGAACGGCGTGTGTTTATTCATCGTATCGGTGAAGTGCAGATACTGCACGCCAGTCTCATACGCCTGCTGAAGCGCACCCATTGCAATATCCCTTGCGCTATATCGCACAGTAGCGACTTTCTCATACTCGGAATAGAGCTGATCGAACAGGGAGGAATCTTTGCTATATTGAGCCTCATACAATTCCGGTTGGTCATAGTATGAGAAGGGGGCGTAGGATTCGTTCTTCGCGACCTTCCGGGCAAACATCTTGTTGCTACCAAAGGAATAGTGGCACCCAGCGATTCTCTTGGTGGCGGGAGTTGTTGGGTGACGGAGTTTCTGAATGACTTCGACTTCCGGGTCAAACGCAGTGTATGATACTGTGCTAGCGCCACCTCGGCCATTCTGGAGATTGGCGCCAATCGCACCAACCATAGCTCGATAATATGGGAGCTTGCCTTGGTGTTGAATTGTACCACCGCGGACTGGGTCACCAATCGATCTGGTCTTGATGTGAGTTCCAATGCCAGCAGAAGCGCAGGTCATCATATACGCAATGTGATCACCCACGGCCAGGGACGAGGCATTATCATCCGTGGTATAGAGGCAACAAGATGCATAGCCCCGCAACTTGGTTCCGAGGTTCACATAGTATGGCGTTGGGACATTGATTCGACCCCGGGAGAAGTGTTCATAGTAATTCTTCACATGAGTGAGACGGTCATGCACTTCCGCCTCAGCCAGAGCCATTGCCATGCGCATGAACACATGCTGAGCCGACTCATACTCCTTCTTCTGAACTTTGTTACGGAGGGAGTACTTGAATCTGATCTGATTGAGCTGGTAGTGGGGGTAGGTGTAATTCAGTCGATGATCGATGAACTTCTCGATCTTAGAATATTCCTCCTCGGTGTAATTCAGTGGGACCATAATTCCCGCAGCGACCAAAGAAGCGTGAACTTCCTTCAGATGCGGTGTCGAGCCACCATGGATTTCCCTCTCGATCAGGGAAGCATAAAGTCTCCCTGCCATTCTGTTGTGCTCCCATGTCTTTCGACTGAGACACACATCAATCAATGCCTTCTGAAACACGGAGGAGCTACATTCCTCGGGGCACTTGTTAACAGCGTCGATGACAATCGAACCCCAATCGACATTACCACCGAGCTTACTTGAAGCCCACTCGCCCCATCCGTTTGCCTTCGATGCGATGAACGGCTCTTTTTCACCGCTTCGTTTAACAATAGTCTTGATCATTTGCTTTTGGTGCTTTTTTGTTTCACTTCTTTTTCTGGTGTGACTGATTCTGGCGATCTCACCACCGCTGCCTTGTATTCCCGCCTGATATGGAACGCAGGAGTAAACCCATCGCGATGTTCAATTTCAAATTGGTATTTCGAGATTACCGGATGCATCCGGAAATTGACCGCATCGATGTTGCCGTCGGTGCCACGGAGGGAAATGATCAGCGGCATAGCCGGAGTCACTTCTAGCCCTCTCAGTACATTGGTGTAGAACATATCGTCCTCCAACCACTCGAGGCAAGTGTCACAGTTTAGATTGATACCAGAGCCATCCACCCGATACCCAAACCACCCCTGTTTTGCATATGAATTCAATAGATCTAACATCTTTTCTCCAGTGTAAGTTGTAGCTTGGCCTCGAGGCCACTTTTCTTAGTCGACAATATCATCCCTCGGAGCTCTGTCGCAGTGGCAACACCACTCTTGATTATATCATTGATGTCCTTGGGATAATAATCTGGGAGGAAGCTAATCGAGCACCCCGCCTCGATCGCCCGCCCCAGTTGATTGCAGACAGCCGAATTCCTTCGAAAGTCATTATCCGGCACAATGATCATCTTATCCTTATTACCAAGGACAAAGTCGGAGCAATAGTTAGCGCTACCAACAGCGACGCAGTTCTCCAGGAACAAAGAATCAATCTGACCCTCAACTGCTATGATCGGAGAGTCGAAATCTACCCTCTCGATGCCATAGGTAAATTCCGACCCCACATTCTTATCTAGCCTCAGGATGATATATTTTGGCTGCTCCTTGCCGAAGGCTCGGCATGCATAACCAATAACATCACCAATTCGACTTCGATATTCCATCACCAGCCTGGGCACATCTTTTCGATCGACTCGACTGGAAAACGCACGATCGATCTTTGAAGCCCATGCATTGAAAGCGGGAGCTACCTTGAACAGTCCGAATTGATCGCGTGGAATTCCGCGATTGACCAGGTACTTCACCACGCTGCTATTATCCGGTAGCGCGGTGACTGATACCAGACCGTCTGACCTAGCCTGTACGATCTCTTTCTTGGGTTCTGGTGCGATGGGTTCTGGTTGCGAATCCCCGAACACCCCCTCCCGGAACAATTCCAGGAAGTATTCCTTGGCCAACGCTGGGTCGAAATCCTTCAGGAAATTACCCATGCTCATACTCTGACCGCAGTGGTGGCACTTCATGGCTACTCTACCATTGTGCTCCAGGAAGTATGCTCTGGTCTTTCGACTCCCCGGCTTCTCGCACTTATGCGTGAATGCACCGAGCGCCCCGCCCTTTCGGTACTGGTAATTCTTAAGTCTATTGGAGATGAAACCAATGTACTTTCTATCGATGATCAACTGGGACATGTCTCAAGTATACTACGATGTTCGGAGAAAAATAATCAAACTATGTTTCCAAAAAGACTCCATTATTATTTTTTCGGACCCGGAGTATGATATAATAGCATTGTATGCATCCTGCGAATGGTTTGCGACAGGTTGGCT
>JFJP01005384.1_pt1 | contig 35924 bp, 39 predicted proteins | sample 431651 | NCBI WGS metagenome assembly JFJP01 (sample SAMN02602958, study PRJNA72255) | Microbial mat metagenome, whole genome shotgun sequencing project. | biome: fresh water; feature: sink hole; material: water; isolation source: purple microbial (photo- and chemosynthetic) mats found in... | reverse complement strand
CCTTGTTCACTTCGAACACCCTCCCGGACTTCCTGTCCCCGATCACCACTCCCAGCAATTCCACTGCCCGCAAGCTGAGCGGCACATCTCTCTCCGTTCCGTTCTTCGAGTCACGCAAGTGTAGGAACCGTTGCACCAGATGCACATCTTCTACTAGAACTTCAGTCACCTCGCCCAACCGCAACACAGCTTCCAGTGTCACGGCGAGTATCCACGGCACCCTGGCCCAGGCCTTGGCCGGGTAGTCCCGGTCGTCGAATCCGAAGTGAGCGTAGAGCTTGGCCACCTCGTCCGGATCATATTTGCGCGTTCTGGCCTTGCTCTTGGGCGGACGAGCGACCTCGACGATGGGGTTGTGCTTCATCGGGATGCGCCACTCGTTGATGGCATGGCCGAATATGCCGGAGATCAAGCCCATCTCGCGGCGCACGCTCTCGCTGGAGATTTCCTTCAGGCGTGCATCCCTCCACACTCTCAAGTCCTCGACCAAGTCGTCAGCACAGCTTCGCTGCATGAATTTGGCTGTCCTGATCAAGCGGTTGATCCGAACCTCTTCCCATTTCTGACCCTTCTTGGCGATCGAGACCTCATCTCGGTATTTCTCGAACAGATCCTTGACAGTCGTTGACCGAGCCTTGTCAATAGGCCTGAACTCATTCCGATGCATGCGTGCTTCAACGTCAATACCCCATGCCTCGGCCTGGGCAAATGTGTCGAAGGATGCAGTCTGCAAGGGGAACCCAACTCGGCGCACTTGCACATTCCAAGTGTCGCCACGCTTTCTAATCGTTGCCATCTAATCACCTGTCACTCTAACCAGTCACAGTCATTGTGACACAGCTGTGACAAACTAGGTTGAGTGAATTGTAAGTGCTTGTTTATAAAGAGCGTTGCACTCCTTATTCTATGCCTCTCCTGGGCACCACTATACTACCAAAATCCCAACTCGTGTGAATAAAATCAACGAGTTGGGATCAGCGGTAGCTATACCAAGCTATACAAAACTATATGTGACTGTGACAAAAGTGTGACAAGTCACAGCGGCGGAAGGTCGTATGCCTTTCTGGCCAACTTCCAGTATCTCAGTCTGTCTTCGTGGCCATTGTAACCACCATTGATACGACGAGTGATTTTCCTAAATGACTCTAACGTGTCTTCATCTGCAAGTTGATTCAGTCCACGCTTGCTCCAGTACCAGCCAGCAATCTTGAATCCAACTTCAACAGTGGCAGCGAGTTTAGGATTACCTTCGAGGTCAATACCGAGTGCTGCTCCGGCTGCTCTATAGTTGGCCCTGCCAGTTACCTGGATAGGGCCTCGGCCTTTGAACCTGCGCCCGTCACCAGGCTGAGTATTTCCAAGGTCAACTCTGCCCTCGTAGGCTGCACCGCTAGCTATCTCCTCCCAGTATCGGAGTTGGCCAGATTCGTGAGCAAGCTGAGCAAGGAATGCCGCCTGCCTGCCCGCTGTGTTGATCTCGCTTATCTTCATCGCTTCAGCGAGGTGAGGAAGGTATGCCGTAGCTTTGTCAACACGTAGCTGCGGCATAGTTGATTGGAGTAGTGAAAGCCCAATGAGCATGTTCTTCCTTGTTAAGTTACACCGCCAAAACTGCCTCGACCGTGGTTGCCGCCTCAATCGCCGCCTTCCGTGCCCAGCTGGTTGAATACGCCAACTGTGTTTGCGCGGCAATGGCGCCGGCAATGGCCAGCAGGTCGGCCAGCGTAGCCACCGGCATATCACTGTTATCGACGTCTCGCCAGGACGGTGGCAGCGGCAAACTATTCGACGCCAGGTTGATTGCGCCGTTGAGTAAGTCTTGACTAGTCTTGTCAGCCTGCCAGGTTCGCCCGAGGGCGACGACGTTGGCGTAGCGTTGTGCGTCGCGTTCGCGTTCGATCTGTGCCAGCTTACTGGCTTTGGCTTCTTCCATTGTAAGCACGACAACAGGCGTGGCGAACGCCTCACCGTCCCAGGTGTAGCCGATGCTGGCTTGCGTACCCTCTGCCAGCTCGATGCCTTCTTCTCCGCCGACGACGATGTTGGTCACGATGCCGTCGGTGATGATTGCTCTGGTCACCATACTGTCACCTTACACTTGCCTGCGCCGCCAGCGGCGGAATTACACTGCCGCCCACCACCGCCACCTCCGCCTGGAACACTGCCGGCTATGGCTGCCAAAGAAAACGCGCCACCAGCGCCTCCATTACCTCCAAACTGGCTTACGCCGCCAGCTGGGGTTACCGCTCCGCCACCGTTTAGTGCAGATCCGCCACCACCGCCGCCGCCGTAGGTAGAATCTCCACCCTTGTCAAGTGTTTTGACCAGGAACGCGGCACCTCCACCACCTGCCGCCGCTGCCGAAGTAGCCGGGACTTTAATGGTGTCCGACAGGTATCCTCCATTTCCACCTCCGTGCTGTCCCGCCACGGTGGAAAAACCAATGGCCGATAGGTTGCCTCCACCTCCACCGCCGCCGCCTGGGTTCGCATTTATAGCCGATGTAGTATCACCAGAACCCGTTGACAGGAACGAGCCTCCACCACCTCCATAAGCTGTTGCATACACGCCGAACGTCGTATTCCCGCCGCTGTTTCCTGGCCCGTACATAGACACCCCCGCACCGCCAGCGCCGACTGTCACCGCCACGGTAGCTGGAAGAGCACCTATTGCCAGCCATGTGGAGGTATAGATGCCACCACCACCGCCTCCTCCAAGACTGTACCCGCTGCCCCCACTGCCGCCGCCGCCCCAGCATTCCACCAGAGCCAAGCGACCACGCGCCGGCTTCGTCCACGTCCCGCCAGAGGTGAATGTCTGGACATCTAGAGGAAGATCAGTCGGCTGAGACCCTGTGGCAGTTACCGTGTGAGTCCCCGTTACCCAGGCTGATGCGCCAACCGCATTGACCGACCGAATCTTGATTTCATATTCTGCGCCGGTTTGCACGGGTGACAGGTAAACCGATGACTCAGTGGTTGCAACGATCGTTGTCTGCCACGAAGTCGCGGGAGATTCAACGCGCCTAAACCAGACTTCAACTTGATGTGCATAGGCATCCGCCAGCGTCCATGAAGCGTGCAGGCGCGGGATGATGATGCCATCCGGATTGATGATGGCGTGCGTTACACCGCTCGCCAGCGTGAGTCCAGTCGGTGCCAGCGGCAATTTGTAAAGCGGCAGGTTTGTGGACGTACTGTACCGAGGCGCGACCAGGGCGTCGTAAACATACACGCTGTAGTCGTATTCGTTGCAAATAACCTCGACTTCATCCGACGACATCAGCGAGATTTTGATTATCCGAAACAGCTTGTTGGTCCATCCTGGCGTGCTGTGCGTAATGTTCACCACATCACCGACCTCGCATAACAGGCCGGCGATGGTGGCCCTGAACGCGCAGGAAATTCCAAAACGTGACTGCTTCAGGTGCATGTCCGTCAATCGCTGGGTCTGGAATGGGCTGGTCACATACGGATATTCAATCTCGGCTTCGAGCATCAGCCCGTTGTCTGCCGTGCGGAATGTGGGTGAATCCCTGACGATCATGCCGGCCTGCCAGCCATTCTCTGGATCAACCCAAGTAGCGCGGACACGGTTGAATCTGCTACGTTTATCGCCCAGCTTGATCGACCATGAGCCAACGATGTTGGATTCGTTGAACGTGAACGATGCCGTTTCTGGCTTGTCGATGCGCAGCTTGTACTTGCCACCCGTGAAGACAAGCATTCCGCGGCAAGTTGTCAGCAGCTTTTCTAGGTTGTCCAGCGCCGGCTGGCTGGTATCGATGACCGCGTTGCACCGGTAGCGATATTCTGTTCCGCTGGGCTCAATGCCTAGCACATCATCGCAGTAATTTGCGGCAGCGATGAAGCTGGTGTCGTCAATGTCTCCGGACGATATTCCACGCCCGAATCGGGTGTTGATCAAGTAGTCGCGGATGCAAAGTGCCGGGTTATCAGACCATAAAGTCGTGCTGGTGCGTGGGTCGTAAATCTTGCGGCCATAAACCAGTGCAGTAACGGTGGGAACTTGCTGAAAAACTTCGGGATCGTGCCTCAATGCAAGCCATGTGTAGGCAACGCCACTCAGTTTGTGAGCGGATGTCCAAATGTCTGGTATTGCATCGATTAGTCTGGCCTCGGCTGTCTGTGCATCGGCGCCAAGGTAGCAAATAGACTTCCTAACTTCGCCGCCAAACTCACTGTAGTCTTTGCCGTCAAGCTGTAGGTCTGTCGTGTTGATCTGTAGGTTTTCACCCTCGCAATGGGCCACCACTAGGTGCAGATATTCATTGGTCTCGTCTGCCCAGCCAACATCGGCATATCCTGATTTATCCGATACATGAGCAAGTACGCGGGCGCCGCCTACTCGCCGCTTTCCGTACACCACAGGAATGGCCTCGACCGTGCTTGATTGATTGACAAGTATCGCCTGCGCAGCACCGCCCAAGCTTTGCTGGGTTGGTTGCTTGATGAGCGCCTTCGAAAGCAATTGCGACCCAACAAGCGCGATGCCGGCATACGTCAGCCCGTAGGCGACGATGCCGAGCTGGATCGTGGTTACTGTTGCGACCGCTGCGCCAACACCGACGGCCGCCCAGGTGGCGATTGCGCTTACTGCCCAGACCATGTGAGGCTCCCTTGCTGGTTGAGGGCTTCGAACTCCGCCGCCGTGCGCGTGGTGAACTGCTCGCGGACAATCTCCGGGTCTTGTTCTTCGGTGGCGTGCACCGTCATCCAGACACAATCCGTGTGGGCGTAGGCGATGCGCTTGGTGCCGGCTGGGCTGACCACCACAAACGGGGCCTTGACGCGCTGGATGCCGGCTTCCGTGAGCACCGAGATTTCACCGGATAGCAAAATATTCAGGTTGCGGTATTTGTGGACAGCACCGGTCAGGGTGGTGCCAGCTGGGATATGCAGCTCGCGGGCAAAAACGCCGTCGCTGTAGTGATGTTCCACGCGCATTTCTACTTGTGGCAGTTCGAGCATTTGGCGCTCGATAGCCTCGACTGCATCGCGGGTGAGGGAGGTTACTTGCCCCATTTCAGCTCCTTGCTGGATACTTGCGCCACATATTCAAAGCCGAGGTCGCCGGGAAACCAGATCTGTTGTTCTTCGTGGTTGGTGTGCCGGCCTGGACGCCTTTCGAAATCCACCCAATGCGATGCGGCGGAGAACGTCACCGTGCAAGTGCCGTCGTCCGGGTTCTCGCTTATTTCTGGCGCATCACATCGGCCGTCGAAAATGGGCAGCGGGTCCACGATCACGGCCAGGTTGGCGCCGAGAAACGCCTTCCTGATAACCATTCTCCGGTCGATGTAGTTGTAACCAAGGAACAGCGATATGTAGGTCTGATCGACACCGGATTGAGTCAGCTTGACGCTGTTGACCTGCAAGTCTGTGGTTTCTTCAATGTTGGAATATTCGAGGAAATGCCCGAGCGCCGAGTAGTTGTTGCCGCCCCATGTGATGTCACGATAGGCGTCCGTGCTGCGTGCCGTGATGCCGTCCAAGTAGATTTCGAACAAGTGGAACGGGCGATTGGCCGATAGTGCAACCTCTGAAATGACCGCCGCTGATGCGCCTCTGCCTGACATCAGACCACCTCAATCAGTTTGCATGCGTAGTTGGTGATGAACGGCGCAGTCACGCCAACCTCTTGCGTGTCCGAGCCCATCGCTACGGTAAACGGCACGTTGGTGTGTGTTACAGCGCTGTTGTCGGCAACCGAGGCATATAAAGCCGGCTCGATGCTCAGTGTTGCCTGCCCGCTGACATTGCTGACGGCATCCGCGGTCAGCATGTACACTTTGTTGTGGCTTGCGAATTTGACGAAATCGCCGGCTTTCAACACGGTCTGGCTGATCGCCCAGCCATCAGTTTGAACGCTGCGGCCGCTGGCGGTGGCGCCGTTGACCAGTACAGTGCCGCTTGCCGCAGCCTGGGCTGTGCCAAGCACTGGAGGGATGAACGTAAACGTCTCGTACTGCCCCTTTTGAGCCATCGCGAAAGCCAAGATTGGCGCAAGTTGACTCCTAGCGAGCATGCTCCAATCAAGATCGAACGCCCATTGCTGCGACGTGCCACCGCGCACTTGGCGCTTGAGGTTATGCGCAACGCTGACCCTGGTTGGCTGCAAGCTTCTCAGCACTATAGATGATGGCGGCGGGGTGGTTGGGAATGTTCCGCTCATGTTTAGAAACTCGGTGATGTACGGTTGCGAAGCATCGCCTCACGCACAGCGGCGATAGCGGCGGGCTTGAGGTTGGCGCTGATATTGGTGACTGCTGATTGCAGCCGTGCCACCGTGCCGGCGTCGGCCCCGGTGGCGTCGATGTTGAAATTCATCGTCACCTGCATGCCTTCTTCACTTCTTCCACCACCTTGCGCACGCACGCCAAGGTTGCCGTCTGGGCCTCGCGTCAGCGGCATGATCGCCTCCGGACCCGCTTCGCCCATGACGCCCCCGTTGGCGAAGGCGAACAGGGTCGGCTTGTTCACGATCTGATTGCGCCAGGCTGAAACGCCACCCGGGACTCCACCTTGGGCGAAGCCGAAGAAACTGGTTGCCATCATCGCCAGCGGCTTGGTGATGCTTTGCTGAATCATCATCCGAATCATGTCGCTGATGATGCTGTCTGCCATGCTCTTGAAGTCCAGCTTGCCGGTCTGGGTAAAGCTGACCAGGGCGTCTTCCATGCCTTTGAAAGCACCTGCCACACCGTCGGCGGTGACCTTTGCGATGTCCACTGTGGTATTTGAATATTGTTCTAGGCCTTTACGGATGCCGCTCAGCATGTCGTCACCAGTATTCGCCGCTGCAGCTGCAGAGGCCCCGGCAGCAGTCTGGGCTTCCTGAAGCTTCACGAGTGCAGCAACCGTGCCGTTGATTTCATCAATTCCCTGATCGTGAAGTTCCAGCGACCAGGCTGTAACCTCATTGCTGCCCAGGATGCTGTCCTGAAGTTGATCGTACTCAGCTGTCAGGCCCCTCAGACTCTCAATTTTGGCCGCAATCTCCGAGGCGTACTTTCCTTCCGCATCGATTCTAGCAGAAGACATCGCAGCTTGATTCGCAGTCATCGGCGCCGACTTATTGGCCAGCTTCTTGACCTCGGTGGCCGACTGGGCATTCAAGCTCGTGAGCTTCTCGTCCGACTTCCTCATCTCGCGTGTGAACGCTTTCTCTCGCTTGGCGTTGGCGTTGGCGATGACCGCCTCAGTCTCGTTGTTCAGGGTGGTGATGGACTGCTCACGCGTCAGCATCTCCTTTACCAACGCGTCCGTGCGGGTGGCATCTCTATTGCCGATGCCAGCAAGCTCCCGCTCCAGCCGCTCCATCGCTGTAACCTGAACTTCAAGTGTGTCTGCCAGCTGTCCGCGCAGTGAGTTTTCTGTCAGTAGTGCCGCACTGAACTCACCGATGTCGCCGGCCGCGGCCTGCTCAACCACCAGCGCACGATACTTGTCAGCCTCGGTGTCAAGTGACTTGATCTTCAGGTCTGATTGATCTGTGAAGGCCTTGGTGGCTGCGGCCATGTCGTAGTTCTTCCGCTCCAGTTTGGCGGAAGCGGCCACCAGTTCCAACTCCGCAGCCATCCTGGACTTCTGTGCAGCCGTGGCGGTCCCGATAAGCTTGGTCCGATCAGCCTCAAACCCAGCGAGCTTCTTCTCCGAGGCTGTCAGGTGCCCTTGGTTTTCTATGGCCTCATTGGTGACCTCGTTGTACTTCACCATGGAGTCAATGAGCGTTTGGACAGGGTCTGATTTGGACTGCTTACCAAAGGCTTTTAATTCGTCTGGTGTAATCGTCTTGGTCCCGGACGCTGGCTTCTTGGCTTTCCTAGCATTGTTAGCCTCGATCTGAAGTGCGTCCTTCCTTCTATTTGCAGCCTGCAGAACCGTTAGTTCTCCGTGAGCCAGTTCGTTGGCCTTCTTCTGCACCAGCAAATTTTTGTAGGCAGCAACCTCTTTTATGTTGGAGTCAATACTGACGCCACGGCTTACTAACCGCTGACCTTCTTGCCAACCTGACTTCGCTTCAGTAGCAGCTTTGAGTTGCTTGTCACTGACTGCCAAAGCCGACTTAGCAGAATCCAGCTTTTCCTGGTTTATCGCCTTCCTATAACCTAGTTCTTCTTCGAGTAGCCGGATATTCTCCAGCACGGCATCACCTTCCCTACGAAAGATTGAACCAACCTGACCACTGTGGTCGATAGCTTTCTTCGTCTCGGCATTAAGGTCTCTTTTGGCCTGCATAAGCAGGATAATTGCCGCAGTGAGACCACCAACTACCACCGTAACCCAACCCACAGGGTTAGCCAGCAAAGCCGTATTCATGGCGATGGCTGCGCTTCTTGTGGCGGTAAGTGCCGCCCCGAGGGAGAGAACTCCACCTGCAGCGAGGCCTCCTGCCACTCCGTACGAAGCCATCAGGCCCGACCCAGTGGCATACGCTGCGCTCAGTCCAACCTGCGCAGCCAACGACGCCAGAGTAGCCGTCCTGAGAAAAGTGAAAGCCGCAATCACGCCGGTTACCACAGGAATTATTGTGGCCATCACAATCCGCCCAGCGTGGAATAGCAACCAACTTTGAGCAACGATCTTTATGAGGTTGAAGTTGTCTACCAATAACTTCATCACCTTGACAATAGCGGTGGACACGCCTACCAGCGCGTCTTTCATCTCAGAAGAGTTAAGGGCTGACTTAAGGCTGTCAACAAACCCAATAACATACGGCTTGGTCGACTCGTAAGCGGTCTTCATCGTAGCGTGGTACACCGCGCCCAGATTCCGGAACTTACCCTCGACTGTATCGCTAAGTTCAATCATCGACTTCGTCAGAAACCCGCCGGAGTCGTCAATCTCTTTCATCAGTTCGCGCCAACCCTCAGCGGTTCTGGCAAGGATAGCCTGTGCGGCCTTATTGCCTCGTTCCCCGAAAATACTAGACGTGAGCAAGTTTTGCGACTGCTTATCGTAATCCTTCAGAGACACTCTAAGCTCACTCATAACCTTGGTGACGCTTTTAGCCCTACCGTCAGACTCATACATATTAAGGCCAAGCGCCTTGAAGGCTCTCTGGGCTTTTTCTGTAGGATTGGACAGTTCGTTCATCATGTTACGGAATGCAGTACCTGCGGCTTGCCCCTTGATGTTACGTTCGGCTAGGACCACTAAGGCTGCTGCTGTCGTAGTCAGGTCAATGTCATACTGCTGGGCCACGCTGCTGGCCTGCTTCATCGACTCAGACATACCCTTCACACTCGTGATAGAGATCGCGGCCGCTTTAGCAATCACATCTCCAATCTTTCCGATGTCCGATATCTGGAGATTGAACGCATACATGACGCCGGTAGCAGTTTCTGCAGCCTCGGCAAGGTTAGTTTCACCCATTGTGGCAAGCGCCATCATCCCTGGGAGAACCGACATCGATTCTGCAAGCTCAAGACCGGCCTGCGCCAGTATCCTCAGCCCTTGAGCCTGCTCCAGCGGAGCAAACATTGAACCCTGTGCCAGATTGATCAGCGCCTTCGACGCGGACTCAATGACCTCAGTGGTCTCCCCGGTAACAGACTTGACAAACGCCATCTGGTATTCGAAGTCTTTGCCAGCGCTTACAGCCTCCTTCAGCGACGTTGCTATTGCGAAACCAGCTATCAACGGAACCATCTGCCCGTAAGTCATCCAGAGCCCGCCAAGTGCGCCTGACAGACCCCTGGCCATGTCATGGGCGTCCCTATTGGCAGAAGCGAAACTGCGAGTAGATGCAGCTGCGTGGGTCATAGCTGCAGAAGCATTGCGTGCTGCAACTGCCTCCGCTTCCACAGCTGCAACAAGTGCTGCTACGTTCTTGCTGGCATGCAATGCAGCTTGACCGTACTTCTCAACGATGGCGGCATCAGTCAGGCCAAGTTTTGAGGCTTCCGCTGCCAGCGTGCCGGTACGCAACCTAGATGTCGCCGACGCGGTATTGAACGCGACATCCTTCCAGATCAACGTCTGTGCAGCCGCAGCGGCCCGGTCCATCTCCAGTTTCTTGGCCAGTGCCATCTGGTGAAGCTCGACATCACGCGCTTGGCTTATTGCCGTGATCTCGTTGCGTTCCTTTTGCCGGATCTCCCACAAGGCCGTGTCCTGCGCTTGGAGAGCGAGTCGCTTGTCCGAGGCCGGATCTCCCACAAGGCCGTGTCCTGCGCTTGGAGAGCGAGTCGCTTGTCCGAGGCCATTTGGTACAGCTCGACATCACGCGCTTGGCCTATTGCCGTGATCTCGTTGCGTTCCTTTTGCCGGATCTCCCACAGAGCTACCTCTTGGGATTGCAAAGCCATCTGTTTCTGTAACTGCTCCTTCGCGTCAGCAGCAATACTGACCCCCGCGTTACGGAAGATGGAAACCATCTCCGTGCCGGTAGTAGAGACAGTCTCCACAAGCTTTAGCAGGTCTCCGTTCACAGACTTAAACGCAACCTTCGTGCCGTCTGTAAGTGCTAACGAGAACGACCCAGCGAACTGCTTCACCTCTGAATCAGCTTGCTTGATGTGCTCTTTTATTTTCTTGAACGACTGTGCCGCGCCTTGGCCAGCTTCAGAAGCAGACTTGGACACCTTCCCCAACTCGACATTCAACTGCTCGACCTGAGTTTTAAGGGCGGAGTTCTCTGTCTTGAACTTGGCCATCTCCCGATTAAGCTCGGCAAACCCGTCGAGCTTGTTAAGCATCGCCTGTAGGCTTGACAGGCTGGACTCAACAACCTTCAGCTTTGCCTCAAGATTGCCTACCTCAGTGACAGCTGTAGTCGTGCTTACCGCCAGCGTTAGGGTTGCTGCTACATCAGACATCACTTGTTCCTCTTGACATAGTCATCCAGCCACATGCCGTCTAGGGTCTGGATCACTCGCATGAACCGTTCCCCGTGGCACACCCCAACAACCTGCAGCAAAGCAAAAATCTCACTGATCTGAATGGGCAGCGGCCCGTTCATCCCGATGCTGCGACTGCTACTCAACGCGTTGAAAGCGTTGATGTAACCCGCCGCAAACTCAGTCAGGATAGGCTTGTCTTCGAGGGCTTTCGGCTGAATCCCGTTGGACTCGGCTAACTCAAGTAGGAACTTCTCTTGTTGACCCCACTTGAGATGCCACTCGAAGAAGTCTGTCAGTTTTTTACTTCTTCGGCCTCTTTCTTGACCTTGAAAGCGTCGATGTCGTCTGCCAGTTCCATCACCTTGCGACGGAAGTCCTTGTGTGCAAGTAGGATCTTTGCGTTGTCCTTGGTGTAGTCCATCGTCTTGCCCTGATACCCAATGCCAGTCCAGCCCAGCAGGATGGTCTCGGCGATACAGTCGATCATCAAGGTGTCGGACAGCTTGTCCGCTGCGTCGTCCTTGCGGTCGAGCAACTTCTGGTTGCGCTCATACAGCTTGGAGAGCTTGCGAGCAAACTTCTTGTTGCCGGATCGGGCGATCAGCAGTTTGGCATCGCCATACTCCATCTCGACGCCATCGGTCTCGGCAGTTTCGTCAGTCGCAAATTCGGCAAAAATATCCAGCATGATGGTGAAGCTCCTATGAGTCTATGAACTAAAAAGTGTCAACTTGAAGCGGAGGGCCGAAGCCCTCCAGGGTCTTACACGCCGTTGCCGACGCGATCGATAATGATGGTCTTGCCAGTGACCGGATCCATCAGGGCGGTGAACGGCATCGACAGCATCGCATCAGAGTTCAGCGAACCGCCAGTTATCTTGGCGTCAGAGAACTTGACCTTCGGAAGCTGGAAGACGTAGCCGTTACCTGCTCCGTCCACTGCGCTCCAGGAGACGCTGGAAGCCGTATTGTCGATGAACTTGTCGTACATTGTGCCGTCCGTCAAGTAGACTTCCATCGTGCCGCTGACCATGATGGTGCCAGAACCGATGCCTGCCGCTCCGAGGGTGCCGATGGCATCCTGCACACGCAGAGCATTGTCGATGTCCAGCGTCAGAGACTTGATGCTGGTGCCAGTCAACGCCGCGCCGTTCTCGTACACGTTGCCCACACCTGTCACGGCATTCATGATGTCGTAGGTATATGAGGCCGTCGGCGTGCCCATCAAGGTCGTGGCAGGGTCGTTTCGAATGCCGTCCTTGCCGATGAAGTCGAAGCTGCCGGAGGCAATCGCTCCGGAACTGAACGACAACGACATCTTGTTGGCACACATGCCACGGAAGGTGAAGAACTGCGTGATGTCCGCATGCTTGCGTTCAATGGAGAACGAGGGGCGGATGACGCCGTTGGACAAGCGGAAGGTGTTCAGCTTGACGGCAGCGCCGCCTGCACCAGTTATGGCTGTGAAAGGGGTGCCTTCGAAGGTCAGGATCGTAGAGGTCGGAGCAACAGTCTTCGACACCTGCACCAGAATGTTCTGTAGCGCATTGCTGGAGCCGCTGACACGAACCCACTGACCCTTGGCCAGATTGGTGAAGATGCTGGAACCAGACGTCGCAGCGCCGGCAGTCAACGTACCAGCGGCGAAGATGGCTGACGTCGGGATCACAGCACCCACCCCATCTGTACCCCACGCAGTACCCGCACCGCCGGCCCAGGTTGTCTGCACGCCCCAGTCACCCTGCAGCGCGGCTTCGATGAAGTTGTCGTACTCGCGGTAGGACAATTCGAACGGAATGGCGCCGGCCGCGCTGGCGCCAGTCAGAACCAGATCGGTGGTCTGACGATCAGAGCGGACCTCTTTCGAGGTGTCGGTCGAGATAGAAAAGGCCAAACCAGCGGTGTCGGTGCAGCGCAGGTTTTTACCGTTACCACCCGGCGTCACACCGAAGGAAACTTCGGTCTTGAAGGCCAGTTGGGTCAAATTTGCAGAGGCGAAATCAGGCATAGCAGTGTCCTTTCAGAAGGCTATCGCGATACTACCAGATAAGCTGAGTTAATGTGCCTATCAAAAAATTAAATGGCTAGTCGTGAAACCAGAATGGCACGCACCAATCCTGGAAATACCAGCCGTCGTGGGACTCTTTCCTACCCGGGTAGGGCACCGCAAACTGCAGCTGGCCGGACGAGAAATGCTTGAGTTCGTTGTTGATGGTGTTGGCCCGGGTCAGCAGCGCAGAGGTGCCAGTACCCTTGCGCTGCGCGTGCGTGAAGCACAATTCGCCAGCATGCCGGGTGATCGGCGTCTCACCCATCTCAGCCTGCTTGGAATTGTTGATATCCATGCGGACTCTGACGAAGGCGTCCCCCACCTCGGCAATCGGAATCGCATCGCTGTTCTCGTAGAACGCCGGCAGCGTCGGCAGATTGGTGGAGAGCACATCTGCCACCTTGGTCATCATTGCCACTCGGGCTTGTTCCGGACTCATACCCAACCTCCAATAGTTTTGCTGGCCAAGTTATGGGCCAGCGTTTTGCCGATCACCAGTGGCAAGTCTGCCTGTATCGCCGACATCACTCGCTGCGACACGTAGCCGGCATTACCGTCACGAAACTTGATTTCATTGTTGTCAACCATCACCGCGTAGTAGTCCTCGTGGTGCGCAGTGTTACTGATGTAAGCCACCTGGCCCAGCGTGTTGAACGCTTTGTCTTTGCCCACGTTGTCCTGCATGGTGTGATTGATCGCCGGCATCATGTACATGATGAACGAGTTGGTTTCGGTGTGGGCCTGGTCAAGTAGATCCAGTTCGTCAAACGACGTGTCCGGAGTGCCAACGCTGTACTTCCAGTTGCCGGCCATGTCGCCGGAGAACTGCGGCGAGAAGGTGGCAGCATACTCAAGCATCTCGATCGAGATGCCACGCGCCACGCCGACAGCTAGCTTGCTAGAACTCAGCAGCCAAGCGTCGATCGCCGCTTTGAACTGTGTCATATCGCTCATACGCGCCTCACGTGCAGGTGCCACACGCCGCCGACATCATAGAAGTCGTCCACTCTCCGGTCACCGTCAGCCAGGTGAATCACATCACCGGTAGTTGGTGCAGGTACGGCTGCAGCAGCCACCATCAACACGTCGTCACCCTCGGCGTACTTGGCAGCCAGCGAGTTGAGGTATTCAAAGCTACTCTGCCAGCGCAGACGCAGCACTTTCACTGTGACCACCGTAGTCGTGTGGCTGTCGCTGATAGGGTTGTACGTCCGCTTGTCATAGATGGCCGTTTCGAAGTTCGGCGCGTCGATCTGATCAACTTCCGTGTCCAGAAACCCTGACGCTGTCGCGTAGACCAGCCGCACAAAGAACCAGTCGGTGCCAAGTTTGATCAAGTCTTTTGGCGCCAGCATCTCTCCGTTAGTGAAGTAGACGTTAAGTCGGCTGGTGGCATCTGATGACTCGTCCACCTCCTTCGTGCTCTTCAGCCAGACTTTCGCGGCGTAAGCTGACATCCCAGGACTATTAGTTAGTTCCTGCAAAATTGTCTTGATTTCTGCCAGACCGTCTGCGCGTTGGATAATGTATTGCGCCCGGATCGGGGAAGCGTGGAAGAAGTCGTAGGCTGGCAGATGTGAGACTAGGTAGGCTTCGCCGTTGATGGTCACAACTCCACGGGTCGGCAGGATTACGCCCGGACCCACCGACAGGATGCGGCGCACAGCAGTGATACCGTCGCGCTTGACATCGTCGTATAAGTCCATCTGCCCGAGGACGTCAGCGTCAACGCCGTAGGCGTCAGACACCACCAGCTTGTCGAAATAGCGTGCAGCGTCAGAAAGTTTCATTCGATCACCGGATCTTTATCAGGGCTGGACACACCGAAGAACACCAGCGGGATATCGGAGGCCACCGTGCTGTTCAAGGTCGACAAGGCGCCTGCAAGTGCGTTCCTAGCACTCTCGTATTGCTTCTCCACCTGCATCAGCACGCTCTTATACGGGCCATCGGAGAATCTGGTAAACCCTGCTTTCCCGTCGGTGATTGCTTTCGGCGCCATCATCGCTAGAGATGTTCCCAGGTGTCGTGCTACGGCATAGGTAGCGAACAACGCTACGTTCGACAACACACGCTTCTGCTGCTTCGTCCGCGAGGCTGGCGCAATTGCGCCGATAATACTCACGGTGTCGGTGATGTCTTCGGTCAACGACAAGTCGTCGGCCAGTGCTTGCATCTCACCTTCAAGGTGGTTGCCGTACATTGGCAGTCCTAGTGTGGTATCGCTGACTTCCTCGTCGGACACACCGAGTGCGGCACGCACTTCATCGAAGCTGGTGTAGTCGGTGATGGCCAGGGCTCCGGTGCTCGCTGACCCGTAGTCAACCGGCATCGACGTCACTAGCACGTAGGTATTTGTTCCTGCGGTGGCCACACACCTGAAGTCGTAGCGGCAGCCTGGCTGACCCTCGCCAACTCTCTGCTGCGCCATCTTGCCGGTGAACGTCGCGGCACCAATCAGCATGGCCGAAGGATTGGCGTCAGTGCCGCTGACCAACTCAATGGTGACCGCGGCAGCCGTCAGATCCGATGTAGCATCCGGAAAATTGAAGTCCACCAGGAAGTTCTCACTGGGATCCTTTTTTGACCAACTCGCACTCATCAAATTCTCCTTGGCTTAACAGCCGAATAATTGCTTGACAGTTTAACGGCAGTTGGGGTCGGCGTGGCCGACGAAGACAACGATTTTGAATCTGCCGCAGCGTCCATAGACTTGATCAGCGAAGAACCATACTTTCTCGGACCTGCCTCAACTGAATTGTCTGGACTTTGCAGGTTTTCTTTTACGTCCTGGACGTGCTCTGCATAACGGTTACCATACTCCACTGCCATATAAACCGTGCCAGATGCCGAGAGTGTTACCTGACCAGTCAATACCTCAACTTCAGCCTCCACACTCAGTCTGACAGCGGATATAACGCTGGCACCAAGCAGCGTAATGTCTGCGAAGGAATCAATCCTTAATGTGGACTCAGATGTAACAGCGGCATCGTCCAGCTGAGAAACCATTCCGGAGGCAGAGCCAGCAACACCAGTCCCAACAACAACGGCATCACTTAGGGCAACGGACAGTCCACCGTTAACTGCGATGGTAGCCGCCGCCGACAGAACCGCATCTTCAAGGTTGGTCGCTGCTTCCGACGCTGCTACCACGCTGCCGGTTGCGTCAACTTCCGCGCCGTGTAATTGAACTGCCGCGCTTGCTTTGATCGCCACCGCTGCCGTTGCTGCAAGCGCTGCGTCGGTCAGTTGCGAGGCGGACTCCGCTCCAACCGAGGCGTCAGCGTCAGACCCGCAAGATGCGTCCCCCAATGTGATGCCAGCCATTGCCGACAACAGAACAGACGACTGCGACGATAGGGCTGTGCCATCCAGGTAGGGCGCTACGCTGCCCGCCAGCCTCAACACCCCGTCAGAACTTATGCCCGCATCTTCTAGCTGTGAAGCACTCTCCGCACCCAGTTCAAAATCAGCACCAGAGGAAACCGTAGCATCATCCAACGTCACGCCGACCGCTGCCGATACCAGGATGACGGATTGAGCCGAAACCGCGGCCGCGCTCAGAGCGGCTGACAACGCCGCCTTAACCTTCAAAGCACCGGCTGAAACAACGCTCGCATCGGCCAGTGCTACGGCGGTAGTGCCAGTCACGTCCAACCCGGCAGAGGGCGATGACGTCACATCCCCCAGCACTGCAGACACTCCACCAGACAGACTCAGAGTGCCGGCAGAGACAATACCCGCGTCATCCAGGATGACATTCAGGACGGGGAATATCTCGCCGCTACTGCTTGCCAAACAGGTTACGTTTGCAAGTGTCTTGTTTAGCTGGCCTGACAGCGAAACTCTGCCAGCGGAAGTCGAGGTGACTGCGCCTGTTTGTGCGGTTACAGCGGCGTGCAGTGGCAACAGTCCAGTGGCTACAATCCCAACCTGTCCCAGTGTTGCGGAAAGCGTTGCCAGACTTGGCGCGGAAGCTACAGAAGACAGGCTCACGCTGCCAAGGTGGACCTCGACCGCGCCTTTTACCGCAGTCTTCGCGGTCGCTGCCAAGGATGCCGGTGACAACGCGCCAGAAGCCAGCGCGGCAAGATCAATCTCAGACGATGAAGCGGTAGAGGCGTTGCCAAGCTGGGTTGACAGCACAGCTTTAACCAGAGCGCCACCGGCAGCGGACAGCGAGGCGGACAGCGTACTCGCTGCATTGGCTTTGATTGTCAGCGTGCCAGCCGCATAGGATACCGCGCCGGCAAGTGCGCCAGACGACTCTCCGGTAACGATTAAGCGGGCAGAAGCAACTACAGACGCGCCGACAAGTGTGATAGATAGGTCCGCGTCGATGCGGTTGGTGCCGGTGATAGAAACCGATGCGTCAGCCAGGTTTGCCGACAACTGCCCATTGATTGCCGGGTTTGCCGTTGCGGCGAGCGTTGCCGGCCCGGTCGTTGCCGTTGTCGTTGCACGAACAGCCAGCCCCGCCGTTGCAGTGACGTAGATGCCTGCAAGTTGGCCCGACGTCAATGCCACGATATCTATATCACTTGTGGATTGGCTAACCGCATTGCCAAGTACACTTGCAGAGTCAGCACTGACCATCAATTTGGTGGCAGAAGACGCGACAACTTGCCCAAGCGTTACGCTGACAACCCCGCTGCGAGTAGAGAATCCGGCCGAGGTGACCGATGCCTCTACGAGTGTCTGGGAGAGTGCGGCGTTTCTCTTGGACGATCCAGAAGCGGAGATACCCGCCGAGTCGAGCGCCTTGTTTACGCCAGCCTTAATCCGCAGCAAGCTGGGTGCTGCCAAGCCGGCATGATCAAGTGACTTCATCACTGTCGCGTGCGCGGGTGCTACCCCTGCAGCGGACAGGTCGGCATTCGACAGGGTCGCAGCCCAACCTGCTTTGACGCCAATCTTGGTGGCAGAACTGAGGCTGGCCCAGCTCAATTGACCTGCCGTCAGCGCCGACAGGTCGATATCACTCGATGACGAGGATGTCGCATTACCTGTGGTGAGACTGGTCGCTGCCTTGATCGATACCTTGCCAGACGAAGCCAGCGTTGCCGGCCCAAGTGCCGCAGAGACAACTGAATTCCGTGGTGACAACCCAGAGGCAGCAAGAACCGCATCGCCCAGCGACTTGCCAACGGTGGCACTGACGCGGACGGTGGCTGTGGATGCAAACGACGCGCCAGCGAGTGTGTGCGTAGCCGTCGCCTTGATCTGGGCTTTCGAGGTGGAAGCAAGGCCAGCAGCATCTAGTGTCTGCGTGCAGACTGCTCTTGCTGGTGCGGTGCTTTGAGAGACTATCGTTGCGGCGTCGAGTGCTTTAACGCAAATCGCTTTGACTGCGAGCTTTGCAGCGGAAACCAGACTGGCCGCGCCAAGTTGACCCGAAGTGAGTCCAGTCAGGTAAACATCGGAGGATGAGGAAGAAGTGACATTGGCAAGCGTCGATGCTGAAGCTGCCTTGATCGAAACCTTGCCTTGAGCAGAACTAGAAGCCGGCGCAAGCGTGGTGGTGACTACGCCATTGTTAATGCCCGCCAGCGTGCTGGTAACGGTGACGTTGCCAAGTTGAGTGGCAAGTACGCCTTTGAGGGTGATGCGTGAAGCAGATACGGAAGTTACGTTCGCGGCAACAGGCGTGGCTGTGCCGTAGATGGACACCAGCGCCGTAGCGGATAGGCCAGCGGCCTCCAGCATCTGCACCGTAACCGCCTGCAGATACGACGACGATCCAGATGCACTGGTTGCATCGCCCAGCGTTTTTGATAGCGCAGCTTTGACTTGTACCTTAGACGCCGCGATCAGCGTGGCATGCTCAAGTTGACTGGATAGCGTAGCTCTTGCTGGTGCTGTGGCAGTACACGCAATCGTGGTGTTGCCGAGTGTGCTGGCTACCGCCGCCTTGACCTGAACCTTTGCAGCCGACGCAAGTGTGGCGCTGTCCAGCGTCCTCGAAGCCAGCCCAACAATCCCAGCATCGGCGGAAGCAGATAGGGTGGCGTTCCCGAGCGTCTGGGTCGACGCAGCCTTGAGCGCCAACTCGGACACTGAAACAATGCTGACCGAATCCAGTGTGCTCGTGCTTGCTGACTTGATCTGGACAGCCGCTGCAGAGGTTACGGTGGCGTTGCCCAACTGCCCGGAAGTCAACGCCTCGACAGCAATATCCGACGAGGACGTTGATGTGGCACTGCCCAGCGTTACCGCCAGCGCAGACCTGATCTGAACCCTGGCGGCAGATGATAGGGTTGCTGCATCCAGCGTCTTGCCTACAGCCGATTTGAGGTCGACACCGGCCGTTGACGCCAGCGTTGCTGAGTCGAGCGTGGACTCAAGCGTAGCGCCTAGTGCCGCAGCTTCAGTCGGGCCAACACCCAAGCCTCCGGCGACGATTGAGCCACGGTAGGCACCCCTACCCAAGCCTCGCGTGACTAGGTTGCTGCCCTTGGCCGCGAGGGTCCAGTTAAGGAGCAGCAGCATGGCTTACTGGTCGATCAGCATTGTGCGTAAAAACGCAGTCGTGGAATGCAGCAGGGCGTAATAAAACTCCACCCCGTCGGGCATGGTGATACAGCAAGACCTGTCACCGACCACTGCGGTACTGGTTGGATACAGCCACTGGTGCATCTTGGCTTCAAGTCTATGCGTTGCAGGTATGACCTCATAAATCCGCATGGTAGTGTCCTTCTGAATCAACAGAGAGGACTGCTTGCCATTGATTGAGCGAGTAGCTACGTGCGTTCCTGTACCGAATGACTCAGTGCCTGGGTAGTACGTTTCTGTTGCCCAAGTGTTAGCCACAAGGTCATAAACATAAATTGATGATGTTGCAACTCCGCGCAAACACCATAGCTTATCCGGCTTATACGCAGGCAACCATTTCAGGGCACAGCCTACTCCAGCAGCCCCTGGTAAAGCCGGAATCGCTGGATTGCCTGAATTGGCCGATGTCGTGTACCAAGCGTTCGCACCTTTGTTGTAGCGGTACATCACGGCAGCGTTACTGCCAATCAGATACAGATTGCCGTAATACAGCGCCGTAGCTGCAGAAGGGATAGATGACAACAACGGGGACACAGTAATCGACGTAGCGGATAGCGCTGCACTTGCCGTCAGTACCGCGAACTGTTCAAATACCGCAACCGTGCCAGAAGCAATCTCTTTTGAAATTGGGTACACCGACAACGTGGTGGCACCGGCTGACGCCGCCGCCGACAGATACACCTCGTAGCCATTCGGTAGTGTGATTGCCGTTTCCGCAGCCAAGGATTGTGGCAAGGCCGACACAGCAAGTGATGTTGCACCCTTAGCAGCCGCTGATGAGAACGTAATATCGAAAGTGCCAAAACGCAGACAGGTAGCTGCTGCCAACGCTTCAGGTAGGGCCGTAACAGCGATGCTTGTTGCACCCACCGCAGCCGATGAACTGGATGTAATGGTGCGCAGTACACCACTGTGAAAGCCCCCTTCCCAACCATTGCGAGATGGGCCAGGGGACATCAGATAGGCATCTGTTGCGAATGCTGCCGGCACGTTGGTTGTGCCAAGGTTCGCCGACCATGCGTTTGTGGCAATGTTGTAACGGTACAGATAGCACACAGACCCATTTCCGACGAATAGAAAAATAGACCCGAACACTTTTCCAGCCCACTGCCCGCCGCTGGTTTTGGTGAACACCATATTTGCAACGGTGCCGGTTGAGGTGGGGGCGGTAGCCAACTGCTGCCAGCAGTCACCCCAGGTGTCAAACCGCCAGAATGCAGACGCTGTGGTTGAGGTCTGAAAGTAGACGTAGATGTACCGAAAGCCATCATCAACGATGTTGGTTCCACCTATACCTGTTGCCGGAGCGAATGGCAACTGCTCCCAGTTGGGTGTGTGGATGCCTAGTTTATTATCATTTCTCATGGTTACACCTGTGTCAGTCTGGAGTATTGGTTGGATGCAGCACTACGGCTCATCATGATGAGTGTGGCGGCTTTGGTTGAGTCGCCTAAAGCAACATACCCTGTGGTCATAGTGACCACGTTGGTACTGCCTGAAGCTACGTCCACCCGCAGAGCACTAGATGAATTGAACGAGAAACGCCCAAACACTCGGCTGAGTGTTCGGAGAATCCAGTTTGTTGAATCAACCGGACTACCTGACTCGGGGTCAACCGGAACGACTGCCTGCATGTGAACAGTTTCGCCGCCCTCATCACGGGTGAAGGTGTCAATCTTTGACCCACTCGACCCTGTTGTTACGTTGCTCATACCAGTCTCCTTCTCACTTCAGCACCTTGACCACGATAGGTCTGTGTCTCGGTGGCATCTTCGTACAGTTGAGCGGTGAGGTAAGGGGTGGTGCCGTCATCGGCATAGACCGTCATCACGCCGGTTGTGGGGTCGGTCACGGTTTTGTTACGCATGATCCGCGAGCAGATCAGCATCTTGTCGGCGAAGTCCAGGGCAGTCGCGTGCCCCCAGACAGCATCGGATATTTCTGAAACGGTAGGAACTGGCAAGTTGGCCTCCACATAGGCAAGGATGGTATCCAGGGTAGTGACATCAAGCAGCGATGCGGATACCGTTGTCGTGCCGTCAAGTGTTTTGCTTAGGGTGGATTTGAGCGCGAGTTTTGTTACTGAAGTAACGGTTGCTGCTGCGAGCGTTAGGCTTAACTCGCCTGTTCTACCAGAAGCACCTGAGTCATACCAGATTCTCATGGCTTATTTCGCCTTGAAGATTTGCCAGGGGTTATGCTGAAAAGAATTTAATTCTGAATCACCTATTGAGCGGTCCCAAACAGCAACTAGCTGTATGCCTGCATTGCACCTCCTTGATGAACTTCTATAGTCTTCACCAATTACTAATTTAGGATTACTGCCATAACTGGTAGTAATCCGTGTGTTCTCACTAGTGTCGTCATAACTAAAACTACCAATTCCTCTGTTAAACAAATAAAGTTGCTGTAAATCATAGGATGAACGCACAACAGCTAGATAGTCGTTACCTGCGTATACCGAATTTGAAAGAGTAGGCAGCGTTGGTGAATAAGGCAGCGAAGCGATTAGACTACTTAGTAATGCACCGCTACTTTTTATACCGATAGATGTGTATGGTACTTCATCACCATCATCACTATAAGTCAATATTGCATAACAACCATCTAGGCTTGACGTACTATTCTGATGGAATATCACCCCCATAGTGCCGTAGGCAAAGTCTGTAGTTAAGCGGATAGCCGGCATTTCCCATGCGGAGTTATACGAGTTTATGTTTACAGCAAGACCTTCCGTACCGGCATTTATTGTAGGCGTCCCAACTTTTGTCCATACTGCATCATTAGGACTGACACACTCTATAGGGTGACTGCTTCCTGGAATTACCGCATAGAGTAACTTCGATGTGAGTGGGTTACTCCAGTCAATCTCAGGAATGCCGGATGGCTGAGAATAGAACCGACGCGGCAGAATCAGGCAGGACATTAAACCGTTTCCGCGCTGGTAATTTCGCTGAAGTAAGCCTGTACATTACAGGCGTTCGTCGTATTTCCGTGAAACTCGACCTCAAGGTGCATCACGGCTGGGTCAATTGCCATGCTCTGCTCGGTGACGGTGCCAGATACTAACCCACCACCAAACTTCCACAATGTTTTCCAGTCCGTCCCGGATGATGCTGCGGTAGGCGTTGCACCTGCATTGTGGGCAATCAAAACACGACCTTCACACTGCGCACCAAGCGTACCGGAGTTTATGATCTTCATCGTCAACAATCCGCCCTGCGCAGTACGCAAGTCAAGTGTGCCACGGGTTTCTGCTACGCCAGCCAAACGATCCACGCTCGCAACGACCGTTCTTGCGGTTTTAACTAAAGTGGTTGAACTCATAGCTTGCTGCTCCCATCGTCGTTGCGGACGGTGCGGGCAACATCACTCGCCGTCACAGTACCCAATCCAGCCTGTTCCGCCCGGCTGATGAGCGTATCGGCCAAGGACAGGATCGTCAGCTTGTGAACTTCAGTGAAATCCGGGATCAGGTCTTCGGCCACCAGACCGTCGAGCACCTGAGTGAACTTGCCCAGGATCATCGGGTTGCTCAGGTCGAAGATCGGGAACACTTCGAGCGCACGCTTTGCCGCAACACAAGCCAGTTGCGGGCTGGCTTCGATGGCGATCAGCAGATCGACCAGCATCAGGTACTGGCGAATGTCGTGAGACAGCACCTTGCCCTTGGCCGGAATGTCCGCCCGGTTGAGAATCGCCGCGACCTCACCATCGGCTCCAGAAGCGATGTGAGGCGCGAGTTCTGCGGCCAGAGGGCCGGAGGTGAGTTCGTCGTGGAGGCTCATGGTTTAGGCATTCCCGTCAGTCAGGGTGAAAGAAGTCACCGTGAAGGTCTGGCCGACTGCGAACGAGGTGTTGTCGACCGTCATGTCGCCGCCGCCCGCAGTCAGCGTAACCGTACCTTGGGCATGACAAGTCGTGCCATCGGTTGCGTACAGACGGAAGTGCGCGGCAGTGCCGGTGGCGTCTGCAGCGGTGTCTTCCCATGTGCCAGACTTGGCTTTTGAGCCGGCAGATGCGGCAGCCATCCAGTCAGACGGCAGGTTGACGGTCGCCAGCACCGTGCCCGCGTCTGCCGTTGCACAAGTGGCCGGCACAGCGCCGGAGCGAATTTTGAGGATCGCAGAAGCTGCAATCGTTGTTTCGATCGCGTCCAAGCGTGCATTGCGTACAGCTACAGAAAATTGAAGTGCCATGATGTGTTTCCTTTAAAGTTTGAGGTTCAGAATTTCGCGGGCGCGGGCGAGGTCGTTCATGTACGCCCAGTAACAGTGCCTTGATTCCCAGCAGCACAAGGCGTCGATGATGCGTTCAGCGGTCGTCCAGCCATCTTTGTGGGCACGACCAGAGATCGAATCGTTTGGGTTGCCGTCGAGCAGCACGACGTTCAGCCACTGGCTGGTCGCGTCGAGAGCGCGATGAACGTAGGGAGGGCGTAGTCGGATTCCACTCATATCACGAGCACCTTCATTGCCACGGCACCTCCGACAAGACCGACCACGCCAGCTATCCAGGCCAGAACCCAGCCATTGATCAGCTTTGATACAGGCGCGGCTTCTTCAAGTCTTTTTATTCGCTCATCCATGACCTGCGAGTGGTTTGTGAGCGCTTCACTCATTTTTTCGATGCTATCGAACGCCCGGTTTATGCTTTGCCCAGTACCCGCCATCTGAACCTCAAGACGAGCAACCTGCACCATCGCGTCCGCGAGCTTTCCCATCGTGTTCTCGATGTTTCCCATGCGGAATGCCATCGAGTCCAGTTTTGTTGACAGTACGTCTTGTTCACCCATCAGATGTCATCCCTATCAATATGCCTTGGCCTGCCACGGAACAGCACGACCCAGAGCACCTGCCACCATTTCAAATGCCCGCCAAAATTCAGCGGGACGTATTCATACCAATCATTGCGATCCAGCGACCAGACCGCGTGCGGCCACCAGCCGTATTTTGATTTTCGCCAACAGACCCATCCACCTCGGGCTAACTGCAGGCCTATCGCCCAGATGATGCAGTTTGCATAGGCAGGATGCCAAAGGTTCATACATCACCCCACACGTCACTGATAGGTGGCGGAAACAGCTTGTTGTGGAGTTCCTGCAGTTCGTGAAGTGCCAGTAACACTACGTCCTCAAATCCTATGTGATTAGTCTGGTCCGGTAGCATCAGCTTGGTCAGATACGCGCCACATTCGGGCATCCCCCACAATGCCTGCACACGCACGGCGATATGCGGGTGCGCGGATTCGAGCAATGCAATCGGGTGCGTCGGAGTCATTTCACATGACCTTCTTCGTGCCATCTAAGAAGAGCGGAATGGGCGGCGAAATTAGTTTCGCAGGCCCATCTGTTGAGGGCGATGTTGGCGGCAATCGGAGCGGCGTCCACGGTATCGGCGGTGTGAGCAGGTGGGCCGGAGGTTGTATCTTTACCGGCTCCTTCACTATCACTGTGCGCGGTGGAGGGCATGAGCAACCTGCCAAGATCAGCAGGGCAGTTACCCACAATGCCGTTCGCATAAGCCAAGTATTCTGTTTTCGTCGCATCTAACCTCCGCTGGGTTTTTGATAACTCTTCACTAATGCGCTCGCCTCTCTCGATCTCCGCAAGATGCTGCTGACGCGCCGCCTCCTGAGCGTGGATAGCATCGAGCAGTAGCTGGTTTGAGTCTTGCGTTTCAGCCAACTCGCAAGCTCTTTCAGCCCGAGCGTAACCGCGATGATCAATAGCCAAATAACCATAGCTAAGGCCGGAAATAGCAGCAATACCAAGCACAACGTATCCCGTAATGGGGCTTCGCAAAACAGACCATACGGTTTTGAACGTGAGCATGTCATGTAGACCTAGAATCTAAATAGGCTTTGAACACATACCCTCCGAGCGCAACAACTGGGGCAGTGATCATGCCAATGGCCGCTACGATACTACCTTCACTGATTTTTCCCATAGCCAGGGCCGCAGATGCAAACTCAGTCATGCGGAAGGAAACCCAGAAAGTCATCCACATCGCCGCAAACAGCACTAGGCGCCTGATCACGCCACGGGTATCGATCCAGTCCCAGAAACTAGTAACCCAGTTTTCCAGAATCTCAGCCATGCTCAGCCCTCCACAACAACGAGCTTGCCAGCCGCGATCTGGGCATCAACCCATCCGCCTGGCACTTCGTCTTTAGGTTCTTCACCGTAGGCTACGAGGCTAAACGGATCCGGCATCGGGTTGCCGTTGAACGAACGCAATTTACGAGTGGCCACAGGATCTGCGGCAACAACATCAGGCGAAATTGACTTGGGAGCAGCAGCCATGTGGCCTCCAATAAACAAAATTTATAACGGCATCAGCAAATCTAATGATATCTCGATATTAGGTTTCATGCTTAGAAGTGTCAACAAAAGAAAGGCCCGCCAAGGCGGGCCTTTCTGTGTGCCGAGACCTTACAGTGTCAGGGACAGGACTTCGTATGCATCGTCGAACAGGCGGCGGACAACAGAGCCGTGGTCGAAACGCATGGCACTGGCGCGGCGCAGCACAAAGTTCTCTTGTGCCTCGTAGCTGGCGCTGATCGAGGTCACGCGATGGATTGCGTAAGCACTATCCAGAGCCATGATGGTGTTCGCCGGCCAGTTCACGTCATCGGTGATGAAGACGCGGACAGTCGGACCCCAGCCCGGGTTGATCACCTGCGGCAGCGTATCAATACGCGTGCTGTTCGGATTGTCACCCGTGATGACCGGCTTGCCGGTGCGGTTCTCGATAGCCAGAGCGCCGTTGATGTCCGTCACCACGTGAGTGATGGAACGACGCTTGCTGTTGCGATACAAGAACTTCATCCAGGCTGTGTGAGTCAGTGCACCGGCTGCGACGATGGAGGTATCAAAGGTGTTGGCCTTCACAACCTTGGGTGCAGCAAGTGCGATCTGGCCCACGTCGACGTTGCCGTTAAGCATATAGAGCAGGTTGGTATCAGCCTGTTCGTTCTTCTCGATGGCAGCCTGGCGAGCGATGGACAACGCGATGTAGTCAAGTCCCAGAACCTTGGTAGCCTGATCCGACCACTCCACACCCATGGAGTAGGTGGGGATGCGCAGCGACTTTTCCGAGGTGGTCAAGGTCAGCATGGTCGGGGGCGGCGCCAGCTGGGAGACACGCTGCGAGCGTGCAGCTTCCGGCTTGCTGTAATTCGCTTCCGGCCAGATCACCCAGTCACCAGTGATGGTGTCATCAATCGCCACCATCGCTTCGAACGCGGCGGGATTCATTTCAAGGTTGGCGAGCAGCTTGTCTTCCACCAGTGCCAGAATTGCCGGCATCAGCAGGACACGCGCCTGGTTGCTCTGGGCAGTGTTACCGGTAACCACGCCAGCTTGCATCTGGACGGGATTGAAGATGGCGTCCAGCTTGGGCGCCCGGATGCCGGCAACCTTGTTCGGATTGAAGATGATGCCTTCGGAGGCGCACATCTGAGCGAACACTTCGCCGTAGCGAGTGTTGTCAGTCGCGTACTGGGTATTCACGTGCTCACGCACGGAGATGCCTGCGGCATTGGCTGCCTGGATGGTCGCCATGTCAATGGTGGCATCCTGCAGGTTACCTGAGTGATCGTAGAACTTGGCCATATTCGTGCTCCTTACGCGCCGACGCGCTCAATTGCGCCAGTGGTGCCGACGGCACCAGTACCAGCAGTACCCAGGGAAACCACACGCCACGCAAACAAGGCCGAGCTAGGTTGAGTGGTGGCCTTGCGGACATTTGCAGTTGCGTTGCCAAGTCTTGTACCTTTGGCCACAGGCGTACCCGCTACAACATAGTCGCCGATAGCCAGCACACCAGTACCTGCAGCCTCAGATCCGTCAAAGGTGACTTCCATCACGCCTGATTTGGTTACGGTGCCGATGGAGAAACCACCTTCGGTAGCGCCCTCGACCGCAGCAATCCGTGCCTCGATCGGGTTACCGACTGCAGCCAGCACGTAGCGAGACTCTCCGCCTAGTTTGGCAAACTTGCCTTCGTCCGCGTCAGACAAACGATCAGCCAGATCAGCACTGGCACCCAGTCGAACGGTCTGCGGGGTAACGCTGACGTCAACTACTTCTTTGATAAAATGGGCCATCTCTGGTCTCCTTACTTGTGGGCGCCAATTACGGCATTGACTCGGGCCATATGACGGGGGTCAATAGCCGGTTTCGAGGTTTCTTCTTCCTGGGCCGCGTCGATTGCAGCTACGCCGCCAGCTTTGAACTTGGCAGTGAACTTCTCCGACAGGACACGGTGATGGTCGACGACAGCGGCAGCGCTCAAGCCTTCAGCCGAGAATGCTGCACCGTTGAGGGCCAGCGACATGTTCGCTACCGACTTCTGTGCGATGGCCATCAAGCCTTCGTGGGCCGCTTGCATGCCAGTGACCTGGTCATTCAGCTTGGACAGGTCGATGTTGGCAGCCAGCAACTGGGCGCCGACATCTTTCAGTTGGGCCTGCAGCATCTCAACCACGCCAATCTGAACTTCAGCAGTGATCTCGACGACATCGACAACAGCCTCAGCAACCGGAGTAGCAACAGCCGCCGGAGCAGCTTCAGACTCAACGCGGGTAGTGGGATCGGCAGGCACAACAGCCGGCGCGGCCGACGCTTCCAACTGCACGCCTTCAGCGGCTGCAGCCATCAGTTGTTCCTTACTTAGGGTACGCTTCATGGTAACTCCTTGCGTGTTATTGCGCGGATTGTTAATAGAATTTGCTGATGTGTCAATAGAATTATTTAATAGATCGGTCATCAACTCGTCGTACGACATGATGCCGTCCACCAAGCCTGCAGCAAGGGCTTGCTCACCGAAGAAGTCCTTGCCGTCGCACATCTCTTTGTCGCAATAGTCGTAAGGCACATTCCGAGCCTCAGCCACGTGCTCTACGAAGATTTTGTAGGCTGCGTCCAATTGGCTCTGATATTGAATTTTGGCAACATCCGTCAGGGCTTCAACCGAGTTGACCAGGGCTTTGTACTGCCCGGAACGGAACACCGTGACTCCGACGCCATCGTCCATCAGCTGCTTGCTGTATTCCATGTGAGTGGAGATGATGCCAATCGAGCCAATACCGGAAGTCCTCGAGGCATAGACCTTGGAAGCACTCGACAGCAACCAGTACCCAGCGCTGTAAGCCGTCTCTCCAAAACCAATGACAGGTTTGATCTTGCCCACCATCTTGATTAACTCACCGGTATCGTAACAGCCTGTGACAGCACCGCCATTAGACTCGACATCAAGCAGGATGGTCTCCACGTCAGGGTCGTTGGCGGCGTGAATCAACGCCTCACGGATGGCGCCGTAGCTGGTAATCCCGAACAGCCTGTTCCACATCGAGTCGCGATTGGTGATCGGGCCTTTGATGTTGATGACGCCGATCGAACCATGCTTCTCGAACAGGTACGGATCCTCGTCTTCGTCTTCGTCGTCGCCGAAGTTGCCAGCCATCATCTTCTCAGTGATCGCCGTATCCATCTTCGCCCATAGTTCCAGCGACTGCTCGCTGCCGGCCCACAGGCCTTCCAGTTGGTGTTTGTTCATTTCTGCTCCTTCTGTGGGTCAGCCTTTTTGTTACTGCCCCTGGCCTGCGTAGGTTGATCACTCTTCTGCTGCTGATTGAGCGTAGATCCATTGTTCGAAGTTGAGTCGGCCGGCTCGCTGGCTTTCGCCGACTTGAACATCGTGCCGCTGAGCGGAACATAGCCGGCTGGTGGCAAGTGACCAGTCAAGGTAATGCATGCCTCATCGTCCGAGATCATGCCCAGCGACAATTGCTCCAGCAAGCGTGACTGCTTGATCGACTTGAACGCCTCCAGTTCACTCTCCGGACGCAAGTCGACTGACTCGTACTTGAACTCAACGTAGACATCCAGTCCGAACAGTCGCAAGGCAAGTGTCAGCGTGCGCGAATAGACCTCGTTCAACTTCAACGTGACCACGCCCTCGACCGACTTGGTGAACAGCATCGTCTCGGTGGAGGCAATATTCGCGGACTGCGTGCCGTGTCCAAGAACAGACGGCATCGCTTTCGCGCCCGTAGCCATCTTCGAATCGATCATGCCACCGAGCACCTTGTACTCTTCGGACAGGGAGGCGTTGCCATTGTTGAGCAACTCCACGCCGATCGTATCGAAGTAGACCAAAGCATCTTCAGGCTCTAGGTTTGACAGCTTAGTCTCGATGTCTGCTACGATTTGAGCACGAGCCGCAGCCACCTTGGATTCATCATTCTTCACTTGCTGAGGAAGCGCAGCGAGAAACTTTTCCTCGTTGATGGTCACCTCAAGTCTCGGGTGAATCACGCGTTTTACGATGCGTCGAATATCGTTCTGGAAGTCCTCACTGGACAGCACCGGCTTCAGTGCCGGCTCCAGTGGAGAACTGGCATACGGATCCAGCAAGTCTTGATCAAGCGAGCAGTAGAAGAATGTCGGGATGTCGAGGTCCGTCTCCACGCCCGAGATGATCTGAACCGGCTTCAACTGCTTGCCGTCTGGCTTGAACTTGATGTGCTTGACCGAGATCGGCTGAATCCTGCGAGGCAGCCTGTCCTTGCCCAGCACCAATTCCAATGAACACGCACCTTCCAGCAGCAATTCCTTGGCCAGCGACTCCGAGTTCGAGCGCATTGAGGATGTGCCGGAGAAGCCGGTGGAGTAATCGGTCAGGATGTCGAAGCGAACCAACAGCTGATGGAGGAGGGCGGTGCCCTCCGGCGAATGCGTGCCGTCCAGGTTCTTCGCCAGCGCAGTGTAGCCACGAGTGATGCCGAGTCGGAGGTACGAGAACACTGCCGACGACAAGTCTGGGCTGGCTGCCACAAAATCACGGATCGCAGTCTTGGTATCAGCTGCATCCCGGAACGTGGTCAGATCGGTCTGCAGCAATCGTCGATCGGTCGTCGCTAGCACCGACGTGGACTGAGACTTCGCCGACTTCAGGTAACTGGATACTGCTACCTGATCCCGTGAGCGAACCTTCGGCACCTCTGGCGGCGCCGGCTGTGCGGCGGCTTGCATCGCAGGCTTGCCACCACCAAAAAACTTCTTGACTGAATCGAACATTGAGCGCCCCCGGCGGAATTACGCGGAGGCTACATCAATTCAGCTTATGCGTCCATAGAAGTAATTTATGTATATGGCTACCCGCAAGTGACAGGCTGATAGACCCCACCAACCTTCACATAAGCACTATCGATAGGCGAATAAGCTCCGTTAGCCTTATGGCTCACGCTAAGCGCACAAGCATAGGCACCTTCTACTTTGACTTTGAAGTGTCCTGCCCCACCACCTACAGAATCTCCACTAAAAACTACAGAGGTTATCGAAACATCGTGACGTATCGAATTCCACCACCCATGTACATCATCGAAACTAATATATGTTATATCACTGGTAAGACTAGAGGTATCCACAACTAATGGGAAGGTAGCGTTCTGCAGAGATACGCTTATTGTAGGACCAGACTCCTGATAAATATTGAAATAAGAAACTACTCCATCTTCATAAAACCCACTCGGTGCATAAATATCAATAGTTACGCTAGTTGGTCTGTACCCAACCATCCAAGTACCATTTGGTGTATATGTTATATCGGAGTAGTAAGGTGAACCACTTTGATTTATTATCAATGGTGTGACGCCATCTACATCCCATACGTCACCGAATGTACCAATCCAATCTGTTCCATTCCAATTAGGTGCTGGCATTTAATCTTCTCCTTGTACCATACATTGAAAAATGTGCCAAATTGACATCAATCTTCTCAAGTGGTTCTTTTGCTATACGCAGTATTCCGTTAAACCTTACGTCGCCACCTAGATCAGTTGTGTCATACATACCAAAATCTTTATAAAGAGACTTGTGGTAAATAAAACTTTGCTGGCGTCCGTTATAACGAAATATGTCGTGGGGCTCTATTTGAATCTTACCATGTAACCACCTATATGTAGTAACCTTAAGTATAGGCTGTAACTGTTTTAAAGCATTTGGGTATAACCAGTCATCAGCACCTAGGAAGTACAACCACTGATTTCTAGAGGCTTGGATTCCAATATTCTGCGCTTCGTAGATGTTCGACCCAGGCGCGTCAATGAACGCGCCAAGTATCTCCCTAGTGCCATCTGTAGAGCCGCCGTCAATAAACAAGTGCTCTACCACGCCTTGGCTTTTAACGCTGTCAATACACCTGCTTAGGGTCTCAGCTGCGTTAAGCGTAGGCGTGATGATGGTTATCACGCAGTTTGAATCCAGATGGTCCCGTCAGGTCGACCGTCTGCGTCATTTGGGCCGTCTGCCGACACCACCAGAACATCCCCACCGGGACCAGTAATCGTCGGGTTGCTGTTGACATCACGACTTCCAACCAGCAACTCGCCTCGACGTAACATCTGGATAAGCGCAACCTCCATCTCGCTAGTGGGCTGGGCTTGCTGAGCATCAAATAGGTAGCTGGGCATATCACGGACTCCAAAAATTTTCTGCAGGCTACATCAATTCAGCTTATGCGTCCATAGAAGTAATTTATCGCCCCGTACCCCACCCACGCCTAGCCTCCCAAGCCAACTCTGCCGGGTTCAATACCCTCTGCGGCAAGATGAACGTATTGACTGCGAAGCTGGAGATCGACGACACGTGAGCCGTACCTTTCAAGCGTGAGGCAATGTATGTGTAGAGTAGTGTGTGGTGGTAATGGTCATTGCCCAGTGTCGACTTCTTCCAGGTGTAAACGATCTCGTTGGAGTCGTCGAAGACCTTGCCGCGCTTCATGTCCATCATGTGCTCAACTATGAGTTCTTTTTCTGGAGTTTGGCAGAATGCAACCATACCGTTCCGCACGTCCTGCATCAGCGCATCGAATGCTTTGTCGCGATTGATGTTGACCTGGCGCACCAACTCCTTGCCCTTCTTGTCATCCTCTTCCTGGATCTTGGTGGTGTACAGCTCTACCGCCTTCGAGCGCACGTAGATGGCGCCAAACAGGTTCTGCAGATTCGCCTGCATGCCGATGATCGTCTCCGTGTAGGGCTGTGAGTCAGACACGATGACCGACGCGTTGTAGCGCAAGCTCACCTCAGCCACTCGAGTGCGCAAGCTGCCCACCGGGATCCGTTCCGCGTGAATGATCAGAAGGCTGTCGTCGGCACCCACGTCCGCCACCATCAGGTGATTGGTGATACCAAGGTCAAGCCCGATGACGCGGGTGTGCCCAGCCTGGTCAGCGTTCACAAACAGCGCCTCAAGTTCCTCCTTCAGGAAGCTGGCGTCCTTGTCTTCCATGGCTTTGCCAAGGCCGAAGTTGACGAAGTCCTGCACTCGCTTGTAGTTGGTGGATGTCTTGATGAGGCTGGGGCAGGTGATGATGTTGGGGGCGTCAAACGGAGACACACGGAAGCCGGCCGCGATGTGGTTCTCCGTCGGGTTCTCACAAACAAATTCACGATGCTCCGGCTGCAGCGACGGCACCCCGCCGCACGACGGGCAATGCAGGGCAGCCTCCTGCCAACGGATCCTCGGCAGCAGGCCTTTGGTGATCGTTCGCAAGTCTTCAGTAAACCCTGGCACCCTGATGTGCCGATAGTAATCAGGCTCAAACCAGTGGTTGCAGTGGCTGCATTTGATGAGGTTGACGTGCCTTCTCGAGGCCTTGAATTCGGCGTCGATGCCGAAGTCGGGCAGCGTCGGCGTCGACAGCTTGGTCTTACGCTTGTACTCAGAGTGGGTGATCCGCGACTCATACTGGCTCAGCACTTCTTGATCCGAGAAATCAACCTCGTCATGGATCAAGTGGTCCACCGGGATCGAGATGGCGGCGTTACCGGCGGCGCATCCGCGGAAGTGCAGGAACGACTCGCCGAACATCTTCACTTCGCTGTTATCTACCGCCACGTTCAACGCATCACGCGCATACGGAGACGACGCGATCACGGGATCCAGACGTGTCTTCACGAACATGCTGGCGAAGCCTGCCGTCGGCAGGGTGTACGCGATCGTATAGGGTGAAATGATGTTGGCCAAGGCCAATGCTGTCCGCACCGATATCTCTGACAGGCCCACCTGAGAAGGCTTGATGATCACCTTCTCCTGCGAATCGTCGCGAAGGATCACCTCCTGGTACTCGTGATTCTTGAATGAGAACGGACGCCCACCGATCTTGGTGTGCTTCACCAGCCAGTCCGGCACTTGGCTCGCCGTGAAGCGAGACAGCACCATCGCCCGCAGGCGCTCGATATGATTGAACTCTGTTGGGTTCATTCCTCCTCCAGCATCTTCGCGTACTCGTCAATGAACTCGGTGGCCATCTCGATCGGCCACTTCTTCAACTGGGCAATCAACATCGCTTCGATCCGCTTGAAGCGTTCCTGGGAATAGAACTTCGACTGTGTGTCCTGAATCTTGGCAAGTGTCGAGGCGCATGTATTCATGACTTGTGCCTTTTGGTTGGCTGGCGTGTCCATGTCAGTCATCACGGACACCTGCAACTCCTTGGCAAGCGCGTACTGCAACATGAGCTCCTCCTCCACGTTGATGTCACTGAACGTGCGCGGTGGCAGCATGGTGTCAATACGTGCGCGTTCCGCCAACAGTGCCTGCAGACTCGACATCTCGGCCACCTGCTGCATCCCGCGCTCACGCCGCGCCTTGTCAAAGTCAAACAGGGGTGGCCTCGACGTGTCTGTCTCGCTCTCAAATTGCATGGCTACTACCTTTCAAAATCTCGGCGAAGAACGCCTGATGGTATACAGACTGTGAGCGCAGGGTCGCCCATGACAGCCCGAATGGTGTGCAGTATCTCCCGAACCCTTCCTCAAGTGCATGCACCGGGGTGTCAGCGATCGTTGACATGTCGTTCAAGTTGAACTCTGCCGTCAACACTGCGATCAACTTGTCCTTGAAGCTAGCGTGCCGCATGTCACGCGGCGCACGGTAACCCTTAACCGGTGGGAACTCGTCGTAGATCGCCTTCAACTTTAAGGCCACGCCGCTGTGGTCGTTGTGATCAATCTCGTTGGCAATGGCAAGCCTGAAATACTTGGGATAGCGCGTCAGCATTGTCATTGATATCCCAGGGTGGCCCCGCAGGGCGTCTTCCACGTACCTGAACATCTGTCTTTGCGATATTCCGAGGTCTTTGGCCAAGTTTGTGACCGCTTTTTGACCTTTTACTGCAGAAATCGCTGCTATTTTGTACTCGTTTAGGCGTTTTCTAGTTTCTTTGGAGTGATTTTCACGCTGTTTGGTGACCTTAAATGGCTTTCTTTTGACACTAAATAGCCTCATCAGCCGGTAAATATGAGCGCTCGTCACGCCAAGTTCAGATGATGCCTCACGTACAGCAGCCCCGTACGCCTCTTGGTCCTGGTACTCCAGGGTCAGTTTTTCGAAGATTTCCTGCAATTTGTGGAGTTTGTCACCCCACAGCGTGAGCAACTGCTTGCGTCTGATGTTATCAAGGTCAGGGTGGGGCTCTCCTGAGATCAAGGCTTCTACCACGCCTTCTTTCTTCACCTTGGCCATGTTGAAAGATCTGCTGCTGCAGTACTGGTACAAAGCTATTGGCGATAATCCTGCTTTTGTGGCAAGGGTGGCAAGGTGTGTATTCGGCACCTTGTCCTTCGTCCGCCACTGCTTGATCGTGTTGACTGAAGTTCCGGTGGACTTGGCGACTTCTTCGTACGTGCCGAATGCATAAAGCGCCTGTTGTACCAGAGAGCTTGGATTAGTTAGCGTTATCTTTGACATGATGAGTGACCTCTAACTTGTTGATTAAAGTCATCAAATTGGGAATAGTCCGATGACTATTCAGCATAGCATGCAAAGCTTACGTGCGCTTTGGTACATATTACTTTAGTTATACGTCTGCTTCGACAAGATGTAGCTACGCATGGCAAGTTTTACGATGGTGTCTTTGGAGATGGAGAGGGTGGATGACACCTCGGTTAGCAAGTCTTGTGTATCCCGCTCTATGGTGTACGCCCCCGGCTTCGTCTTGTCCCATCCGGCAGGATTACTCATCACCCTGCTTATCATCTGAGGCATGTCGGCCAAGGCCGCTTCAAGGGCCAGGTTCACTTGCTCGGACTTGGAGGTTTGCTCGGCCTTGGCGATGTCGGCCATCTTGACGTCCAAAGCGATATCGATATTGCAGGTGTAGGTGGATCTTGCCATTTTCAACCTTTCGAACTCGTATGTTGAACGCAGTATAGTTCGTTATTTGTTATATAGCAAATTGTAGAAAGTTTGAAAATGTCGTTGCGCTGGGAGAGTGAGGTGGGGGCCTGGCCTGGTCGCTCCTGGTGGAAAATGCTATGCCGTCAAGGTTGATCCTCACCACGACCACGGCCACTGCCTACAGGTTGATCCTCACCACGGCCACGGCCTACAGGTTGATCCTCACCACGGCCACGGCCTACAGGTTGATCCTCACCACGGCCACGG